>ERZ1106943.2339-NODE-2339-length-16477-cov-16.754049_pt1 | contig 16477 bp, 14 predicted proteins | sample MGYA00403671_ERZ1106943 | MGnify/ENA primary metagenome ERZ1106943 (study PRJEB35170, sample SAMEA104062427) | human gut metagenome | biome: human gut; feature: human-associated habitat; material: faeces | place: Denmark | collected 2012-06-14 ...
AAAAGACCGGCCTGTACTACCACGGCTACGACGAGAGCCGCCAGATGTACTGGGCCGACCCCGTCACCGGCTGCAGCCCCAACTTCTGGCTGCGGGCCATGGGCTGGTTCATGGTGGCGATGGTGGACGTGCTGGAGCGGATGGACGAGCAGCTGTACAACGAGTACCGCGGCATCATGGCGATGTTCAAGCAGACCATTGAGGACGTCCACAAGTTCCAGGACGAGGAGACCGGCATGTTCTGGCAGGTGATGGACCACCCCGGCGTCGAGGGCAACTACCTCGAGACCAGCGGCACGGCCCTCTTCGCCTACGCCGTGCTCAAGGGCGTGCGTCTCGGCTACCTGCCCAAGCGGATGGCCGCATGGGCCGAAAAAGCCTTCTACGGCACCTGTGACAAGTATCTGAGCAAGAACCCGGACGGCAGCCTGCAGCTGGATGGCATCTGCCTCGTGGCCGGCCTCGGCGGCAAGGACCACCGCGACGGCTCGCTGGCTTACTATTTCAGTGAGCCGGTGGTCTGCAACGACGCAAAGGGCGTCGGCCCGCTGGTGCTGGCCTACACCGAGATGATCGCACGGAAGTGACCTCTCCCCTATAGCAGAAGACCTCCGCAGCCTTGAAAGGCTGCGGAGGTCTTTTTTACATTGGAATTTATTGTTTCTCTTCAGGGCCAAAGAAATGCAGGACCCTCAGCGGAGCCTCCGCATCCAGTGTAAATCTTCCCGTTCCAGCGGGGACAAAGAGCTGGTCGGTCTTTTTCAGAGGCAGGCTGCGGCCGTTTGCGCTCAGGGTCCCTGCGCCTTCCAGCACATAGATGCCGCTGCCGCGCGGCGGGCAGTCCACCGTCAGGGTGTCGGAGACGTTTACTTCGTCCAGACGGAAGAGCGGCGTATTGCGATAGCCCACCAGCGTCGTGATGCTTCCGCCCGCCGTTTTCAGCACCGTTTCCGGTTCGATGAACCAGCGGTCGTGGATCTCCTCGCGGCTGTGCGGCTCATAGTGGAAGCATTCGAACATCTTTTCAAAGCCAAGCCCCTGATGGCACATACTGTCGGCCACGGCAAAGCCGCTGGGCGTCGTGCGCTCCACCCGGATCGTATAATCCGTCGGCTCCTGGATCTCCACGAGGAAGCAGCCCGCGCCGATGGCGTGGGGCATCCCGCCCTCGATCAGGATGGTGTCGCCCGGATGCACCGGGTATTTCTGCATCCCGGCCAGCATCCCGGGAATATCCTGTGCGTGGAACAGCGCTTCCCACCGCGCGCGGGTCATGTCCGGCTGGAAGCCGTAGTAGATGCAGGGCTCTTCGCCGTTCACGGGGTGGCCGCTGAGGATGTGCCAGCACTCAGTCTTGCCGTACTGGCTCTGGAACAGCCGCAGGGCCGTCGGCCTGTCGGGATGCACCTGCAAGGTCAGGCGCTCGGCGCTGTCGATGAGCTTGGTCAGCACGCCGAGGGTGGGCTGTACCGCGCCTTTGCCGAGATAGCCCTCCGTATCGCTTTCCAGCACCGATTTCAGGGTGACGTCGGTGCCGCGCAGGTGGCTCATGCCCTCTTCGGGGAATTGCTCCCGTCCGGCGTTGCGGGCGGCGACGGTGGAAAGTATCCACTCTTCGGGGAAATGCCCGTCCTCGCCGTTGGAGTCACCGTGCAGGGCGTCCAGCATCCGGCCTCCCAGATAGGTGCGCCACGCCCGGGGGTTGTCCAGCAGGAAAGGGAAATCTGTTGTCGGTTTCATAAAACCCTCCATAAAAGGCACAGAGCCTGCCTTTCCAAGGCAGGAAAGACAGGCTCTGCTTTATTATTATCGCAATTTTCAAAAATAGTGCCTATCGAAACGGCATATTTGCGATATGCAGTTTGCGGATGTTGCTTGTGCATTAAAAACGCAAACTGCTATAGATAGAAGAATCAGAGAGATGTGGAAAGCTTGATTTAAGCGCCGTACACGAGGTTCGGCAGGAAGAGCACCGCCTGCGGGAAGAATATCATGAACAGGATGACACCCACGATTGCGAGGTAGAAGGGCCAGCCTTTCTTGAAGGTCTCCTCAATGGGACACTCCATGATGTCAGACACGGCATACAGCGCGGTGCCGACAGGGGGAGTCATGACGCCGAAGGTGACGGTGGTCATCATGATCATGCCGAAGACGACTTCGTTGACGCCGATGCTGCGCATGACGGGCAGCAGGATGGGGGTCAGGATCAGGGCGATAACGGTGGTCTCCATGAACATACCGCAGATCAGCAGGAAGACGACGACCAGCAGCAGCAGGATCGCGCTGTTGCTGGTGATGCCCAGCAGAGCGTTTGCAATGGTGACAGTGATGTTATCGAACACGATGCCGTAGCCGAACACGCCGGAGAACGCCAGAATGATGGTGATGACGGTGATGTCCTTCACGCTGTCGCGCAGGGTCTGCAGCAGGCTCTCCCAGGTCAGCTCGTGGTAGAACACGGTGCCGACCAGCAGGGCGTATGCGCAGGCAAAGGAGCCGGACTCGGTGGGGCTCATGATGCCGAAGCGGATCAGAACGATCAGCAGGACAGGGAACAGAATGGCCCAGATACTATCCAGCAGAGCCTTCAGGATCTCAGACAGCGGAGCCGGATGGTCATGCTCGGGCTTGTAGCCGAAGCGGCGGGCGCTCCAGGTGACGGCCAGCATCAGCAGCACGCACATCAGGATGCCGGGGACCCAGCCAGCCATGAACAGGCGGCCAATGGACACCTCGCCGACGGTGCCGTAGATGATCAGGCCCATGCTCGGCGGAATGGTGGCGACGATCAGGCCGGACAGGCCGTTGATGGCGGCAGACCAGCCGCGGTCGTAGCCCAGACGGGTCATCTCAGGTCCGAGGATGCGGCACTCCATCGAAGCATCTGCAACCGCAGAACCGGAGACGCCGCCCATCAGGGTGGACATCAGGCAGGAGACCTGACCGATGTTGCCGTACATATGGCCGGTGCAGGCGTTGGCAAAGCGCATCAGGCGCTTGGTGATGCCGCAGCTGTTCATCAGGTTGCCGGCCAGAATGAACAGGGGGATGGCCAGCATGGTAAAGCTCTGAGAAGTAGAAATGGATTTCTGCACCAGAACGGTCATGGGCAGGTCGCGGATCATAAAGAACGAGAAGCCCGACAGACCGATGGAGAATGCCACGGGCATACCCAGCAGCAGAAACACAAAGAAGATACCGATTGCAATAAACATTAGCCGACGTCCCTCCCTGCTTCGTGTTTGACTTCCTGACCAGCGGGCGTCTTGACGCGCTCAATGATGTTCAGGATGGTGGAGATGAGCATAAAGAAGGAGCCGACAGGCACAGCCATCGTGACCCAGCTGTAGCTGATGTGCAGAGAAGTGATCTGACGTGCCCAGCCGGTGGTGGTCATGCCGTAGCCGTAGTAGATCAGCACGCAGAGGAACGCTGCGATGATGACCTTGAACAGGATGTCCAGAACCTTCTGCACACCGGCGGGGAACTTCTTGACGAACAGATCAACACCGATCAGGCCGGAGCCGCGCATTGCGACGTCGCTGCCGAGGAAGATCAGCCATGCGAAGGCGATCAGTGCAACGTCCTGTGCCCAGTTCAGCGGATGGCCAAAGGTACGCATCAGCGCCGAAACAAAGACGAGGACCGCAATGCCTGCAACCAGGATCAGAGCGATCAGCTCTTCCAGCTTACATACTTTTTCATAAAATTTCTTCATAGAAAGTCGTCCTTATTCACAATACCTCCTGCACAGCGAGCTGCCATGCAGGAGGACATTTACGTTACGGTCGATTCAGCTTTTTAAGGAATCAGGCCTCGACGCCGGCTTCCTTGTACAGCTGCTCGCGCAGCTCGGTCCAGCCCAGCTTCTCGTATGCGGGCTTGACAGCCTCACGGAAGACGTCCTTATCGACCTCGACGATGGTCATGCCGTTGTCGGTCAGGGTCTTCTCCATGTCATCCTGAGCAGCGATGATGTCCTGAGCATTGTTGTATGCGCAGTCGTTGAAGTCCTTCTTCATGACTTCCTGATACTCGGCGGGCAGCTTGTCGAACCATGCCTGACCGCAGATGACCATGTTGAACAGGTTGATGTGCTCGGTCTTGCTGACGTACTCGCAGACCTCGTAGATCTTGCTGGAAACAGCGGAGGTGTACTGGACTTCGCAGCCGTCGATGGACTTGGTCTGGATGCCGTTGTAGACCTCAGACCATGCGATGTTGTACGGGGTAGCGCCCATAGCGGAGATGGACTCAACGTACGGGTCAGCACCGGGGGTGCGGATGACAGCGCCCTTCAGATCGGCGGGGGTTTTGTAAGGCTTGTGGCCCATGAAGGAACGAGCACCGTCGTAGTAGTTGTAGCACAGGCCGCAGATGCCGTTGTTGGCCAGGTCAGCGTCCCAGCCCTTGAAGGTATCGGTAGCCATCAGCTTCATGCCGTCCTCGTAGTTGTCCACGATGTAGGCCATGTTCATGATGCCGATGTCGTTGACGTAGCTGGACAGACGGCCTGCGTCGGTCAGGACGGCGATGCCCATGCCCTGCAGAGCCTGGTCGATCATGTCTTCCTCACCGCCCAGCTGGCTGGAAGGATAGATGGTGACCTTCACATGGCCGTCGGTGTCCTCAGCGACCTTGTCGGCAGCAGCCTGCAGGCCCTGATAGATCATGGAAGTATCGGTCTGGGTGGTGGAGAGCTTCAGCTCAAAGACCTCACCGGATGCAGCAGAACCGGCAGTGGAGCCGGCAGTGGAGCCGGAAGCAGCAGTGCCGGCGGTACGCAGGCGGTCAGGGCAGCAGTTGCAGCCATAGCGCCGCAGACAGCGAGAAACGAACGACGAGAAATCTTCTTCATGTGATTTTTCCTCCTGATTTTTCCAAACAGATCTTGCTCTTCTCGGATGAGCCTCGCGCAGGCCCATCTGATTTTCATGGCTTTATCATACCATGTTCATGTCCTGTTCACAGCTGTAGAATGTCACAAGCAGAATATGACATTCCACCAAACAAAGCATGACAAATGTCACTTCTTTCGTCAAATAGCCGAATAAAAGCCCGCTTTTATGCAGCAGTTTGCACAAAAGCGGGCTTTCTGCGTGGATTTTTTGTCAGCTTGTCAATGTGACGTCGAGCTGCTGCTGAATTTGCATCAGCTGCAATTCAAAGTTCTTGTCTGCCGACATGGCCTCGGTGATCAGGCGGTCGGCTCTCTCCATCGCCTGATGATACCGCACAAAGCGGGGCGTGGCAAGCGTATCCTCCATGATGGCAGGCAGAGTAGACATTCCGCGGGAGGCGGTGTCCTGCGAGTCCAGTTGAAGCAGCCGGGCGACCTCATCCGATTCCGTCACACTGTGCAGGGCGGACACGCCGCTCAACTCGGTGTAGACCATCGTCTGCATCTCCTCGGTGCAGGCAATGGTCTTCAGCAGCTCCCACGCCAGCCGGGAATGCTTTGTGCGCTGGCTGATGCCCAGCATGAGGGTGCTCAGCCGGGAGTAGTTGCCGCCGCCGGCGCTTGTGCCGCTGGGCATGGCGATGCAGTCCCACTCAAAGTTCGACGAGCGCTTGATGCGCCACGGATACGGCTCATAGCTGCGGTACTCGGAAAACAGCATCGGGCGGAACGCCACTCTGCCCTCGTCGAAGGTCTTTTCGCTCAGATCCGTTCCGGCGTTGAGCTGGTAGATCTTCCGCGCAAACTGCATGGCGGACTCCTGTGCGCTCTGGTTCAGCAGGCAGTGCTGGCCGTCCTCACTGAACAGCGAACAGCCGTTGGCCACCAGCGCCTCTTCCCAGCCGTAATCGTAGACGCCGAACTGGTCAACGATGCCGTCCCCGTCCGTGTCTCTCGTCAGCTGCTCACACAGGCTGTAAAACTCATCCCACGTCCAATCGTTATCCGGGATGCGGATGTGCTCTTTTTGGAGCAGTGTCTTATTGATGAACATCATCTGCGGCACACATTCCAGCGGCAGCGCATACTGTTTTCCCTTGTCGGCTCCGGCCTGCAATGCCGCCGGGTAAAAGCCGCTCAGATCCGCTTCCGGGTCTTGCTTCATGAACGGATCCAGCTCCCGCAGGGAAGCTGTATCGCTGAAAATTACAAAGTCCTCGGGAAGGATCACCATCACATCCGGCTCCTGCCCCAGCAGGTACTGGCCGCTGAGCCATTCGGTGTAGTCTTCGACCCGGATGCCGCTGGTGTACTCGACTTTCACGTTGGGGTGCTCTGCCTCAAACTTTTCAATGGCGGCGTCAATAAAGGTATAGTAGTTCTCGCCCGGGACATTCCAATAGCTGTCACACGGGAAGCCGATGTGCAGCACCACCGGACGGCTGGCAGCCGCCAGAATGATGACCGCTGCCAGCAGAAAGGGCAGTGCGGCTTTCCAGTACCGGCTCATACGTCTGCCTCCGGCTGGCTGTTCTGGTTCTGCACCGCCCAGATGGCCAGCTGGGTGCGGTCACGGAGTTCCAGCTTGCGCAGGATGCTGCTGATGTAGTTGCGCACCGTGCCTTCGGAGAGATAGAGTCTGCCCGCGATCTCCTTATTGGAGAGGCCGCAGCCCACCTCGCGGATGACCTGCCGCTCCATCTTGGTCAGCTCCAGCGCATTCTTTTTGTTCACGCGCACCTGCACGTCGCCCTGTGCCATGCGGGAGAACATCTGCAAGACCTTGGACGCCACATCCGGGGCGATGATGGAGCCGCCGCGCGCGGCCTCCCGCACGGCGTTGGTCAGGCCGTCCACCGAAACGCCCTTGAGCAGGTAGCCGGAAGCGCCGTACCGCAGAGCGTCAAACACATAATCGTCATCGTCAAAGGTGGTCAGGATGATGACCTTGATGCCCGGAAACTCCTGCTTGATGCGGCGGGTACACTCCACGCCGTCCATCTCGGGCATCCGAATGTCCAGCAGCACCACGTCGGGCTGCTTTTCCTCCACGAGTTCCAGCGCTTCACAGCCATTGGCGGCTGTACCCACCATCTCAATATCTTCCTGCTTGCTCATCACAAAGCTGAGGCTCTGACGGATCAGTTCCTGGTCGTCGGCCAGAAGCACCTTTATCATACCGTTTCCTCCTGTTTCCTCTTTTCACTGCCCGGGGTCTTGCGCAGAGGGATCTCTGCCCGGATGCAGAACCCGTCGCTGTTCTCATACCAGAACGTGCCGCCCAGCATGAGCATCCGCTCCTGCATATGCTGCAAGCCAAAGCCCGGCGTCACGCTCTTGCAGCCGATGCCGTTGTCCTTCACCGACACTTCCAGCACGCCGTCCTCGATATGGCACCGCACCTGGACCCGGGTGGCATGGCCGTGGCGGATGGCGTTGGTGATGCCCTCCTGCACGGTGCGGTAGACGCAGTCTTCCTCATCCTGCGAGAGCGTCAGCCCGGCCAGCGACTCTTCCAGCTGGATCTGCGCGCCGCTGCTCTGCGCCATGCTGGTACACATCTTGTTGAGCGCACCCGAGAGGTTTTCTTTTTCCAGCGAGTCCGGCCGCAGTGCCTTGACCGAGCGCCGGACATCGTTCATTCCGTTGCGGGCGGTGTCGGCTATCAGCTCCATCTGGTGCCGTGCCATCTCGGGCGAGTCGTCCATCATCTGGATGCAGGCATCCGCGCCCGCTGTGATGCCCGTGAGCACATGGCCTAACGTGTCGTGGATCTCGCGCGCAAGGCGGTTGCGCTCCTGCACCTGTGCGGTGTGGGCGCTCTCCTCGGCGTAGATGCGCAGCTGCTCGTTGGCCTGCTGCAGCTGCTGGTTCAGGTTCAGGATCTCCTGTTTCTCGCTGGTCTGCTGGCTGATGAACAGCACCATGTACAGGATGAAGAGTATCATTTCCAGCGCCGACAGGCTCTCGATCACCAGCTGCAGGACGCTGCGGGTGTGCAGGCTGTAAAAAGCCAGGTATTGTTTCAGCGTCACGGCATGGAGGGCGCTGGTGGCGGCGTCCATGTTGCAGAAAAGGTACACCACGATCATGGCGCTCAGAAAGCGCTTCTGCCGGAGAGAGCGCGGGTCGTCCACCATATCCACGATCGCAAACAGAGCGATTTTGTCGCAGTTCTGCTGGAAGATCAGCGCCGAGGCACTGTACAGCACGCCCTCCAATAAATATAGCTGCCAGCTGCTGCGGGAGAGAAAGCCGCTGTCCACCTCGTGGGAGCACTTGCTCAGGATGGTGCCCACCGCTGCCAGCATCACGCCCAGGGCAAGCACACCGGGGCGGTACGGCAGCCATTGCAGCTGCTGCAAAAACGAGTCTGCACGGCCAACTCTCACCGCGTAGAGCGGCGTGATGATCTGCACCGCAAAGATGAGCAGGATCAGAAATACCGTCAGCCACTCAATGGCATGGTAGAGCACCCGGAGGCCGATGGACAAATTTTCAGTTTTCATTGCCAGCCCTCCGTGCCGTAGCGCAGAATGTCCTCCTGCGTGATTTGGTTTACCGGCACCACGATGTTGGTCAGGTACGGCTTGCCCTCCAGGATCTCGTACACCACCTCTGCCGCCATCCGGCCGATGCGGAGGGGCGACTGCGCCGAGGTGGCCGTCATCAGCCCTTCGGAGATCAGGGCTTTCGCCTCCGGTGAACCGTCCACGCTGTAGACCAAAGTGGACGAGAGCACGCCCTTTTCTTCCAGCGCCGCCATTGCGCCCAGGGCCGCCTGCTCGTTGACGGCCATCACGACGTCAATGCGCGGGAACGTCTCCAACAGCTGCACCATCGCGCGCATGGCACGGTTCAGCTCGCCGCCGCAGTCCCGCAGCTCCAGGATCCGGTAGTCGTTGCCGCTTTTGGTCAGGGTTTGGCAGAAACCTGAAAGTCTGTCCCAGCTGGAGAACGAATCCGAGTTGGACAGCAGCACGATGCGGGCGTTCTTGGTCTGGCTGATGAGGTGGCGGGCGTCCAGCAGACCGGCGCCGTAGTTGTTGGAGGTGATGGTGCAGGTGACAAGCTCCGGGTCGTCCACCTTGGAGTCGATGAGGATGACCGGCACCCCCTTTTCCCTCGCCTTTTCCAGCGCAGGCGTCACGCCCACATAATCCACCGGGTTCACGATGAGCAGCTCAATGCCCTTATTGAGCATATCCTCGATCTCCTGATTCTGCCGCTCTTGATCTTGCCCCGGGTCGCGCACCAGGAGCAGATCGCCGTTGCTCTTGATCTGCATCTGGATCTCATCGTTGATGGTCTCATAAAACGGGTCGCTCAGGGTCGTATACGTCGCCCCGATCATCCGCGTATGAGTCGGCAGACGCACCGCGTCGCTAAACCTTCCCTGCACCCAGATGCCCACTGACACCGCAACCACCAGCATCAGCATCCCCGCCAATGTCCGCCGAAACAGCTCCATCTGCATCCCCTCCTTCCGGCTAATGAGTGGTTTTATTATAGCCCAGTTTCCATCCGGGAACAAGGGCAAGTTTTTCGGTACACCGTCTCCCCTTCATCTTGACAACCACACGGCGGCAGGGTATGCTTTAACCATCCAACCACATCTGATTTTACAAGAGGGTCTATGAATATTTACGATATTGCACGGGAAGCCGGAGTCTCGATCGCCACCGTCTCCCGCGTGCTCAACCACAAAGATACTGTCCGCGCCGACACCCGCGCCAAGGTGGAAAAGGTGCTCAAACGCTGCAACTACGCTCCCAGTGCCATTGCACAGGGCATGGTCAGCAAGAGCCTGCACACGGTGGCCGTGCTCACAGTGGACATCCGGGATTCCCATTATGCCCGCACAGCCTACACCATCGAGCGCGAGTTTGGCCGCAGAGGGTACGAGGTCATCCTCTGCAACACCGGCGGCGACAGGGCGGAGACGCTGCGCACCCTGCAGGCTGTGGCGCAAAAGCAGGTGGACGGCCTCATCCTGGTCGGCTCGATTTTCAACACCATCTGTCAGGGGGCAGAGATGGAGAACCTTCTGCGCAAAATGCCCGTCGTCCTTGCCAACGGCACGCTGGCTCTGCCGGACGCCTATTCGGTCATGGTCGATGACTGCCGGGGCGTCGAGATGGCCGTGGAGCATCTGGTGAAGACCGGACGCCGGAACCTCTACTATATCAAGGATAAGTCCACCGACAGCGCCGCTGCCAAGGCGAAGGGCTTCCTCTCCGGGATGGCCGCTGCCGGTCTGGACGCAGACGGGCATGTTCTCGAAACCGGCGAGACGCTGGAGGACGGCATCCGCGTGGTGCAGCAGCTTTTGGCCGAGGGCATCCGCCCGGACGGCATTCTCTGCGGTGAGGATCTGACCGCTGCCGGTGTACTGAAAGCCCTGCTCCGGGCAGGCATCCGCGTCCCCGAGGAGACCGCCGTGGTGGGCTATGATAATTCCACCTATGCCCGCCTGTGCGAGCCGGAATTGACCTCCGTGGACAACAAACCGGAGCAGGTGGCCTTGCTCTGCGTCCAGCTGCTGCAGAGCCGCATCGAGCACGGCGAGGGCTATTCTTCTGTCACCTTGCAGCCGGAACTCGTTCAGAGGCAGAGCAGTTAAAGTGTAAAATCTTAGGAGTATGCGTGTTCCTCAAAATGTAAGCGGTTACACAAATTTTGCAAAAGCACTTGATTTTTGCTTTTGTTATGTTATAATCACGTCAAGAAAGCGCTTACATAATTCTTTTCAAACACTGCTCAGGAGGAGATTTTCATGAAACGTGTCGCCTATGAAGAAATGGTCGCTCAGTTCACCCGCGTGCTGGAAAAGCACGGCTTCACCCCGTCGGACGCCAAAGACGCCGCTGTGATTTTCGCCCAGAACAGCCTTTCCGGCGTGTACAGCCACGGTCTGAATCGCTTTCCGCGGGTGGTGAGCTACCTCGAAAAGGGCGAGATCGACCCGCTTGCCCGCGCCGAGTGCATCTCCCGCATGGGCAGTATGGAGCGCTGGGACGGCCACCGCGGCTTCGGCCCGCTGAACGCACAGCGTGCAATGGAGCGTGCCTGCGCCCTCGCCAAGGAAAACGGCGTCGGCATCGTGGCATTGGGCAACAACAACCACTGGATGCGCGGCGGCACCTACGGCTGGCTGGCCGCCGAAAAAGGCTGCATCGGCATCTGCTGGTCGAACACCGCCCCCAATATGCCTGCTTGGGGAGCCAAAGACTGCCGCATCGGCAATAACCCTATCATCCTCGCTGTCCCCCGCTCCGACGGCCAGCACGTCATGGTGGACTGCGCCTTGAGCCAGTTCAGCTACGGCAAGCTGGAGAGCACCCGTCTGGCTGGCAGGCAGCTGCCCGTACCCGGCGGCTGCGACGAGGACGGCCAGCCCACGACAGACCCCGCCGCCATCGAAAAGAGCGGCCGCGCACTGCCCATCGGCTACTGGAAGGGCAGCGGCCTCTCCATCCTGCTGGATTTGATCGCCACCCTCCTTTCCGGCGGCAATGCCGTCCACACCATCGGGACCTTCGGCGACGAGATCGGTCTGACCCAAATCATGATCGCGATCGACCCCACTAAATTTGGCACCGTCGAGGAAAACGACGCCGTCATCAACGCCATCCTTGCGGACATCAAGGCCAGCACCCCGGCCAGACCGGATGGCGAAGTCCGTTGGCCCGGCGAGGGAATGCTGCGCACCATCAAAGAAAATCGCGAGCTTGGTGTTCCGGTGGTCGAGGAGATCTGGGAGTCGGTTTTGAAGATGTAAGAAAACCTCCATGTTTTTCACATTTGCTTCTCCTGCGGTGGAAAGTTCTGTCTGTCCGTTTGCAGATCCATAAAAGAAAAAGCCTGAAACTTCTCGATACATCAAGAAGTTTCAGGCTTTGTTTTGCTTAAATTGGAAATTTACTGGTCAATCGGCTTCATCGTGGGGAGCTTGACTGGTGGTGATTTATAGCTGTTTACAAGTGTTCATAAGCCTTTGTTCGTGCAAGATAAAAAGGTCTTATTTTTCGCAACTCTACGCAACTGTTTACAGCTATTCTCAAATTGGTGGTAAGTCAGTGGTAAGGCTGGTGGTAAACTTATTCGTCTTCGTGAGAGTGCCAACGCTTCAAGACTTCTTCCACCTGTCCAATAAGCTGCTCCTTGTTCGGCATATACAAGACATACCGGGATGCAAAAATCTGATTCGACAAACCGCCCAGCGCATACTCGGCTGCTACGCTGTCCTTGTCAGTGCAGAGGATGATGCCGATAGGAGGATTATCTTCTGGGTCGTTGACCTCTGCGGCGTAGTAGTTCAGATACATATTGATTTGTCCGGCGGCTTCGGGCGTGAGCTTGGTGGTTTTCAACTCGATCAGCACATAGGCGTGTAAAATCTTATTGTAGAACACCATATCCACATAGTAGTGGGTGTTGTTCACTGTGACACGCTGCTGTGTGCCGACAAACATAAAGCCCCGGCCAAGTTCCAGCAAGAAATCTTCGATTTGTCGCACCAGTGCTGCTTCCAAATCGCTTTCAAGGAACGGCTTTTCTTCCGGCAGCCCCAAAAACTCGAATACATACGGGTCTTTGATGATGTCCTCCGGCTTTGTGTAGTCCACACCTTTTTCAGCCAATGCTAAAACTTGTTCCTTGTTGGCATCCCCACGAGACAAGAGCAGCCGTTCAAACAGGGAACTTTCCATCTGGCGTCTTAATTCACGGACAGACCAGCCAGAATTGACCGCTTCTTTTTCGTAGAAGCTGCGCTTCTCCTTATCGGAAATGGATAACAGCTCACAGTAGTGCGACCAGCTCAATTTTCCAGACACTGTCTGGAAAATTGGATAGCTGAGATAGAACTGCCGCATATTGTAAACATTCGAGCGCGAAAAGCCCTTGCCAAGCTCCTTTGTCAACGCCCTGGAAAGCTGCGATAAGGTCTTTTCACCATATGCAGCACGGATGCTGTCATTTTGTTCACAACGAACAACGACCTCACCAATCTTCCAATAAGTTGACAGCAGTTCCTGATTGACTTGCTGTGCTACATTTTTACGGGAAGCTTCCAGCAGAGAACGAATCTCACTCACTGCCGGAACAAGAACCTGTGCTACTGGGGCTGCAGATTTATTTTCCATCAGTCATTTTCCTCCTTTCCTTCAAATGTCGTGGTTGCAGATAAGAACTCTGCAAACTTGTCGATTTCCTTTTTCTTGAGATTTTTTGTGGCCTCGGTGTAGATGTTCATGGTGGTGGTAATATCGGCGTGGCCCAATACGTCTTGAATGACCTTCATGTTGATTCCAGCCTCGCAAAGACGGGTAGCACAGGTGTGACGCAGGGAATGACAGCTAAACTTCGGAAGTAGAACAAGGTTTTTCGGCTTGATTGTACCGCTTTCGCATTTTGCCAACTGTTCCTCGTTGCAGCCGCGGATGATACGGTCAATGCCTTTATTGATGGTGCTGTGATGCTGGCACTCGCCAAAACGGTTTACAAAAATAAAATCCGTATAGCCATCAATCGTCACCTTGCAGGAAATTCCAGTTTTCTTCTGATACTCTCGCTCTTGTACAAAAGCAGCCTTGACTTCCGGAGTCATAGGCACAATTCGGTTTCCAGCTTCCGTTTTGGGTGTATTGATTCCGTACAGACAACCTTTCTCCCGGTGGCTGTAATAAATCAACGTGTGATTTACACTGATTTCACCCGTATCAAGGTTGATGTCCTCCCAACGCAAACCCGTTGCCTCACCAGCACGGAGACCACATTCCACCATCACGGTAATGATGGGAAGCCAGTGATTGTACTTCTCGCTGTTTTTCAAGAAGTTCATCAACAGCTTCTGCTGGCCTGCGGTCAGAGCCTTGCGGCGTTCACTGTCCAGATTGTGCGTCTGTTTGAGTTCTTTCAACGCATTATCGGATGGATTGATACGGAGATATTCGTCCTCCACTGCAAAATCCAGCACCTGATGCAGCACGGTATGGATGTTCTCCACCGTTGCCACTTTCAAACGCTGTGAATCCACAAGGCCGTTGTAAAACCGCCGCACATCCGACTTTTTCAGGCTTCCGACCTTCTGCTTCCCAAACTCCGGGAATACGTACATCTTGTACATATACTCGTAATTGACCAGTGTATTGGCTTTCAGCCCCTTTTTCAGTTGCAGCCACTGCTCGTGAATGTCATTGATGGTCGCGTTCCGCGCTTCTGCACGGATTCCATCACTGCGGTCACGCTGAATCTCTGCTTCTTTCTCACGAAGTTCTTCCAGACTTTTGGCGTACACATTATTTCGCTTGCCGTTTTCACTGCGCCAGCGATATTCATACGTTCCGTTGCTGCGCTGATATTCACCTTCCTTTAGAACACGCTTCTTTGAGTCTTTTCTTCTTTCTGCCATCGTTATGTCCTCCATTGTTGGCAGAAAGCAACCTACAGCTTAATCATACCATACCGCCGAGGTGCTTTCAACTGCCGACTTCATTTTTATTGTCAAATCGAAAATAATCGGTCAAGGTGTTCATCCAGCCTGCGGCGTTTCAACAGCCGTTTCGTACCATTCCAGAGAACAAAGGTACAGTCTTTGGAATCGCTCATTTCACGCAGCTTGTTGATACCAATGCCGGAATAAGCTGCGGCTTCTTCCAGCGTCAGATTGCTTTTCTCCCAGATCGGAACTTGTCGGGACTTGGTCCCTCCATCTTGCTGCGCAAGACCGTTCCGTCGCTTAAAAGCCCCACTGGGGCTTTCATTGCTTCGCAAACGCGAACTTCTTTCATAGGCAAAACCTCCGTGTTTTTGTTTGTAACCAACAGACTGTAACCACAACAGAAAACTTTTTCTGCAATGGTGTGCTGGCAATTTTCCGTATTTATTTTTTCTTATCAGTTACAGGTTACATGGTTACAAATAGGGAAATTATTTGGAATGATGCGACTTTGAGGCAGCTGTAAGATGTAACCAGACCTGTAACCAACAATGTAAAGCAGCCCTTCAAAACGGAAATCCCATCTGTTGGGCTTCTTTGTCTGTCAGTTCTACGAAACCATCTGCATCCACTTTTGCAGCGGTTACACGCTCCCAGCCTTTCTGCACGCCATATTTCGGGTAGCGTTTGGCTGCTTTATGGGCTGTCCACCCCTTGATTTCGCCATTCGCAATTCCTGCAGTCATGATCTCACAGATGGCACGGGTTTCCCACTCCGCAGGAAGATTCAGATTGCCCAGTGCCTCAGCGTAAAGCTGTTTGGAACATACCCGGTCACCCGTGTAATCCTCCAGAAACGCATAGATCATGCCCGCCTGTGTATCTTCTTGCATAAAATCTTTCTGGCAAATCTGCAAGGCTTCCTGCATGGCAGGGCTGAATGTCAGCTTATAATCACCGCTGTTGTAAATCGTCATGGCTTCTGCCTGCCGGTGTAAAAGTTCATGTACTACTTCTGTAACTCGTGCGGAGATTACTTTTGTCTTTACGATAGATTTCACTTTTTTCTTCGTTCTTGGCATGGGGTCTCCTTTCCAAAATCAAGAATTTGATTTTCCCGGCAGTGCATCTGCACTCCGGCTGTGACCTGCTGCAGCAGGCCACCAATGGGCAAAATCATGTGATTTTGCACGATGTGAGGGTATGGGGAGCGCAATCCCCATCAAGATGCCGCCGTGGAGAAACTGCCCGTAGGAGCGGTTTCGTATACAAAGGCGAATCTTGCTCTTAACCACTGTCCACTCTGTCCCAGCCCGTTCCTGCCCGATTTTCTCCGGCGTATTTTCCGGTAAGACGCGCAGAATGCACATTCAGTACCAGAGGTATCCTGCTGGGGTGGCTCATGCGATTTTCAAGGTGCGATGTGACTTTGTAAGGAATCGGGGAATTTCATCAGTGATACCGTAGTGAATTGGCTTACTTTTGAAAACACTTCCTATACCCTATACAAACTTTAAAGGGTGTTTTTAAACCGGGTCTTTTGAAAGTTCAAAGGAAATTCATTTTTCCAACGTTCCCCTCTACCTATAACATTCTAAAATGGGCGTTTGGCATACAGATTTTCAAATTTTGTTGAACTACCTAATTTTAGAACATGGATTTTGTTTATTTTCCACTCATAAAACTAGAGGAAAGCCGTTTCACAAAAGATTTTGAAGGCCCCTACACTAATAGGAATCCGCAGGGCTGTTTTGGAATACAGTTTTGAAAATTTTTCAATTTAAGAAAAAAGAAAAACGGCAAAGCAGATAAAATCCACTTTACCGTTTTGTGTCGATAGCGCGATACGCATAGATTACTGTCTTGGGCTTTTCCGATAATTTGCCTTATGAGAAGATCGGCAAAAATGAGCCTGTCTGCATTGCAGATGAAGTGCCTTTTGACATCCCGGAGAGTTGGGAGTGGTGTCGAATAGGAGAATTGTTTTTTCTTCAAGCAGGAAAAAATATCTCATCTTCATCCATAAGTGAAAAGCCATTTGCAAATGCCGTTCCATGCTATGGTGGAAATGGTATACGAGGAATTTTTGAAGATTCCATAAAGATTTGAAAAATGGACGGACATAAAAGACG
>ERZ1106943.2343-NODE-2343-length-16438-cov-3.871696_pt1 | contig 16438 bp, 7 predicted proteins | sample MGYA00403671_ERZ1106943 | MGnify/ENA primary metagenome ERZ1106943 (study PRJEB35170, sample SAMEA104062427) | human gut metagenome | biome: human gut; feature: human-associated habitat; material: faeces | place: Denmark | collected 2012-06-14 ...
TGCTTAAAGCGGTATTTCCCAAATAATACTTCCACTTTTTGCCCTCGCCATTTTCTATACTAATTACAAAGGAAGCGGCAGGCAGTGAAACTTTAACTTTTACGTTTTTTATGCACGAAGGCAAGTGCGGCACAACTTTAACCGAATTGCTGCCTATCTCTATCCCAAAAAGATATTTTACCAAAGCTACATAAAACCACGATGCAGCCCCCGTATACCAACTCCAGCCGCCTTTTCCTGCCGGCTCAGCATAAACGTCGGCGCTCACCACATAAGGTTCGACTTCGTATCTTTTCACATCGAGCGAAGTGAGACTGTGATTTATCGGATTCAACATTTTTATAAGCGAATATGCAAAATCGTCATGACCGCTTTCCAGCAAAGCTATTACATACCAAATCGCTCCGTGCGTATACTGTCCACCGTTTTCCCTTACGCCTGCGGGATATTCCCCTATATATCCTATTCGATTATCTGTAATCGGCGGAGTAAGTAACTTAATTATTTTGTTATCGAAATCTATAAGTTTACGTGCAGCCGAAAGCATTGCAAGCGAAGCACGCTTTTTTTCCGCTGCGCCGCTAAGCACTGCGAAGCTCTGAGTTATAAGATCTATACGACAAAAATCACTTTTCGAACTACCCAATCTTTCGCCGTCGTCGGTAATCGCTCGAAGATACCATTCGCCGTCCCACGACCTTTCGATACCGTTTTTCAGCCGTCCCATAAGCGCAACATACTTTCGCCTATCCGGTAAATACTGCAAAAATTTCGATATAACGTAATAGAGAAACATGCTCCCGAACACCGTTTCGCCTTTTCCGTAAACGCCGACTTTATCCATAGCGTCGTTCCAGTCGCCGCCGCCCATCAAAAGCAAGTCGTCGCTACCTATTGCGGATGAATCTATCGCCTTAATGCAATGAACCAGCAAAGTTTCGCTGTTTTGCGTACTTTCCATTTCACCGTATACGTCTTTACCTATGATACGAACGTTTTTTACATACGGAACCCGTTCGCTGAGTATGCTTTTGTCTCCGGTATAGGCAATGTATTCGGCAGTAACGAGTGGCAAAAACAGCCGATCATCACAAATTTTGGTACGCACACCGGTCATCGGCGGATGCCACCAATGCATTACGTCGCCGCTTTCGAATTGATGCGCCGCAGCCGTTATTATGTGGCTGCGAACGGCTCCGGGATTGACATATAACATGGTCAGGCAGTCCTGCAGCTGATCCCTGAATCCTATCGCCCCACCGGCCTGATAAAACCCAGTTCGTCCGTAAAACCGACTAGTGTACGTTTGGTACGGGAGCCACTTTGCCAAATAATCGAGACTCTTATCTCCCGTTGATATTTCGACGTCGGACAGATGCGAATACTTGCGTTTTTGACAAAGCAAAGCTTTTTTGACATCCGCTTCCGCTCTGTCACCTGCCGATAGATAAAAGTAAAATTCCGTTTCGCCGTTAGCTTCTATTTGCACCCGGGTACTTACCGCAACGTATTCGCCGCTCGAATAGGACTTGATTTCGTCGTACAGACTAAGCGGTAAAGAGCAGCCCATCACCATTTCGGCTCCGCTTAGGGCGTTAGTGACGGTAAGCACGTCGCTGAATTCCGCAGTAAGATTATGCCTCGTCTTAAAGACGAAATCTCCCAGCACAGGCTTAGCGAAGAACACGGCGTTAAGCGTTCTTTTCTTTGGCGAAAACGACTTTAGTCTGATAAGATAGTATTTTACGCAACCACTTATAAATTCCGTCTGTACGCTTTGCATAAGAGCGTAATTGCAGGTAAACTCCGAATATCCCAGTCCGTGTTCCGCAGTGTACTCGGCATCCTTAACTACGGATTTCGTAACGGAAAACAAATCGCCGTCTTCCAAAAAAAATACGCCCTCGCTTAACGGATCCGCTACGGGATCATTACTCCAATCGGTAAGTTTCGACTGCCGAGAATTTCGATAAAAAGTATAGCCTCCGCCTTTCTCCGTAATAATGGTACCGAAATTTTTATCGGCTATTATATTGGACCACGGGCGAGGCGGCAGTTTGTCGAGTTCCATATAGTATGCATTGCCGTCATCGACGTATCCGCCGTAACCGAGCTTGTACTCGACAGCTTTGCGCATTGACGGAGCATTACCCAAACTTCCGTTCGTAAAACTTCTCTGCGGCATAGTTACATAAATTACGTCGTCGATATTAGTGCAACTGTTTAGCGCAGTCTTGTCGTTTTTTCGCACCTGTACTATATTTAAACCGTAACCGTTTATTTCGCCTATTCTATAACCGTCTTCACTTGAAGCCGCAGCTACGCAAAACTCGACGCCCGCTTTGCGCAAATTTTGCAACATCTTCAACTTATTAGTAACCGCTGCGCTTATGTTATCGCAGTCGATATAAACGGTAGGTAATTCGCTTACAGTCGACGGAACGCCGTTATAAATAAGCTGCGATGCTGCAAATCGCATTTTTTCGCACACACCGAACGCTCCGGAAAGCGTCGACGCACCGCAAAACGCTCCATCCACATACGCATAACCTTTTGCGGTCTTAAGCAAACGTTTGAGTGCCTCCGTATTTTCGGCTACCACTATGACGAAGTTAATTACTTCGCTTTGCTTAGGCAGCAATTTAATTTTCGCTTTTGCACACAAAACAGGATCGAAGCCACCGTCTGCTCTTCCGTAAAACTCCGCCCTCGTATCGACAAAAGTCACGTCTTTATCCGCACCGATTGCCGCATAAAGTCCGTTTCTATATGCTATTGAAGCGTTAAACTCACTATCGTATGCCCTTTTTACGAACATGCCCGAAAAAGTTTTGTGCGAAATATCGTCATAAAGCCTGCACAGCGCCGCTTCCATAAAACCGTAAACTTCAGTTTCTCTCGTTTCGTTAGTCGTATTCGTAATTGTTATGCGGTGTGCTTCGCCGTTTATCGGAAGCACAACGGAAGCTCGCTCTACCGAAAATCCGTCCGCTGTATCGTAAAATTTGGTTACGCCATCACCGATGACGCATTTCCCCGCAACCCTATGTTTGCCGCTGCCGACGAATACGTTAAACCCTCCCCTGTAGTCATAACGCCTCGATATCTGATTATCTTTGTATCTCGAATAACCGTATCCGTCCGAATCGACGATTACGGAGTACTCGCCATTAGACATTATGTTCAATTTCTTAGGAAAGGTCTTTACGGCAACATAATCGGTCGAAACGATTTTTCTCGCCGCATACCGAGTCTTTCGCTCTCCTTGCGGCGATTCGGAAAAAGTAAGGTTAAGCGCAGCTGCTCGCATTGCCGGCGATGCGAAGTCCTTGGATATTGTTTTTTCGGTAAGAGCGTTAGTTATAGACGCCATAACCATGCCCTGATGGTGCGCCATAAACGTTCTTACGGGACTTCCGTCATACGCTTCATAAAATCCGTATTTGCCTATCAGACGCAATTTCTCTAATGCGTATATGTTTTTTTCTACGGCGGATGGAAAATACGGTAAAAACAATATCGATGCGTACGGGGTCAGAACTTTTCTGTTTTTTTCTCTTGAAAGTGCGATTTGTTCTACCCCGAACGCCTTATAATCATAAAATCCGTTTTGATCGGTATGCAAATACTGACTTTCGGACATCCCCCATGCGCCTTCGATTTTATTGGCAATATGCGCTCGCATAACCGACTTTGCAGATTGATTTAAAAAGCTGCCGCTTACATAATCGAAATATATAGAGCTCATCATATACTCAAAAACGCCGCCCGTCCAACTGTAAAGCGAGCTGCCTTTGTACTTTACGCAGCGGCGAGACAGTGCGTAAAAACTTTCTATCGGAAGTTTACCTAATCCGTACCCCACCAAATACGTAAGCATCGCCTCACTGCCGAGCAAATCGTATTTTCCTTCCGTAAACCCGGATTTTTCGTCGTAGCCTATTGCAAGCAAGTGCGTGCGCTCGTCATAAAACGCTTCTATCTCCGTCTCGTCTACGAGCTTTGATATCCTATGCGCCAAGCTACCGCTCACCGAACCCCCTACAAGCAAAAGAGCAGCAAGCAAATTGCCGCTGTCTACAGCCGAAACAAAAGATGAAAGCGGTTTCAGCGTCGTAACGTCTACCCAGTTATAGCAATTACCTTTCCATTTAGGTAATTTCTCCACAGATTCTATTATTTTGTCATAATAATTTCGGGCAACGTCTTTGTCGATAAATTTTAATTTTTCGGCACAATAGACGGACGTAAGCATAAACGACACGTTTGTAGGTGACGTTCTTTTTGCGGCGATGCCGTCTTGCAAATTGTCACACGGCAAATAATTATATTCGTCTACAAGAAAGCTCTCAAAAAAGCTCCAAGTCTTTTTTGCTATGCGCAAAAGTTTGTCTTCATCCTCCACCGTTTTGCTTCGGCGTCTAATCGAGGTAAGTCCGGGCAGCGCAGCTCCTACCGCAAATACAACCGAAAAAATCAAATACGCTGCTTCTGTTTTTACACAAAAAGCAGTCAAAAAAATCATCGCCGAGATAACGCACGGCAAAATATCGGTTTTTGTTTCGTCCATAGCCGCCGTTTTCCACTCAAGTAACTTTTTCTTACGCACAAGCCTGATTAAAGTTATGGTTATTGCGCAAAAATATGCTACCGACGTAATCGGCAAACATGCGCATAAATACATCCTACGCAACGTTTCCTTAATAACGTATTGCGGATTTTTGAACACTAACGACAAAGCCCCCAACAACACGAAGGCTTCCGACGCAAATGCAGCCAAAACAAACAAAAGCGTTTTTTCCGTAAAAAACAGCGATGCGAGCGCAAATGCAAACGAACTTACGGGTATAAGTCCCAGCACGATGTTTGTCAGAATATGAAATTTTGCCACATGCGGTGAAACAAACTTTTCGTTTTTCCAAAATAAACATGGCAGCAATTGATAGTCGCCTCTGAGCCACCTTACGTTGCGACTCAAAAACGCAGCAAACGAATGAGGAAATTCGTCCACCGCCTCGAGATCGCTGTTTGCGCAGCCGCTCATGGCGCCTTCTATAAAATCGTGCGACAGTATTCGCCCTTCCGGAATCGAACCGACGCTTGAGTTGAATTCTCGAACACGATATATACCCTTGCCGGTGTAGTTACCGCAATCGAACAAGTCGTAGTTTACGTCTGCGGCGAACGACGAGTAACTGCTTAGTCCCTTAGCATCGTTCATAAGGGTGGCAAACGGAGTAACAAGCGAAGACGGATCGGACTTCATTTTAAGTGCAATGACCGCCTTGTCGGCGTTATACGGGTGTTTCATAATTCGCACGAGTTGCTCTGCACAATTAAGCATGGTGTCCTCATCCAATGTTATAACATATTCGAAGTTATGCATTTTACCACGCACGGTCCGGAATGCGCTGTTGTCCTCGGATAATATAAAATTATTAAGTTCTATAATAGCTCCCCTTTTCTTTTCCCAGCCGTAATAACAATTATCTTCTTTTATAAAAGTACGTTTTCGAATAAGCAACAGGTATTTGTCCGAAAGCCCGGCAAATTGTTCTTTTAGTTCTTTTATTATCGCTTTATCCGTGCCGGAATACTCTCCGTCAGCACTTTTGGGCAAATCGATTAAAAGTCCGTACGAAAAAATCTTATTTCGATTTGCCGCCGCAACTGTCTTTAAATTGTATATTGCCTTTTTTACGGCTTCCACGCTGCCGATAAGCACAGGAAAAACTATTAGCGTTTTTTCGTCGCCGCTCAGCTTGCTCGACGGCAAAAATCTTCTCTCTACCAAGCGTGCGTTAATTGCGTATACAAAAGAAAGCGAAAGTCCGAGCGATACGGGTACAAACAAAATCGCAAACAGTATTTTAAGTGACGGAGCTAATGAATACACCGTTATACAGTTGCCCACTGTCGCAGCAAATACGGCCAAAAAATAGACGATTTGCAAAAAAATACCTGCTTTCTGCGGCAGTATAAAGTTTCCGATGTCTTTGTTTTGAGTTGTCGCTTTCTCCACTATCTTTTGCGCATATTCGATTTCTCCGCCTTTATTGCGGGTAATCGAATTAAGATAGTATAATTTTGTTTCAATCGTACAGTCTGCATATCCCTGAGCATTTTTCGTTAAAAACGAATTCAATGCCGACAGATCGAGCAAATCGCTATCGTCTAATTTTACGTTAAGCGACTTTATTGCGCTGCTGACGTTTGATGCGTACTTTGCGATAAGCGTAGCGAACGTGTCGCAACGGTCGGACGCCGAAACGCCATTTTTTGCGCACAAGTCCCGAAATGCTTTTCCGTTTTTGCCGGTAGACATGTACCCGTAAGTATAACTCAAGAGACTGAAGTTACTTAAGTTAATTTCGCCGGTAACGCTGTCTGTTTCTCCGGCTCTCGCCTTATCGGTAATTCCTAAGGACTTTGCCGCAAATGCCGCAACGTATTCTATGAGAGCGGCGCTTAGTGCAGACTTAAACGCTGTAAGTTCCGAAAACCTCAATGGGCATATTTTGTTAAATTCTGCTACAAATTCACATATACGTTCGGGCGAAACTGCGCCGCAACTGCCTTTTACTATTGTCGAAGCGATAACGTATGTGCGAGGTAATCCGTCCATTCCCGTCAAATGCGAAAACGACGTTTTTTTCAGCTCACGCATGTGTTCTTCTATCTTATAATAGTTATCGAAAATCCATTTTTCGTACTCCGCCTTGTTTTCTTTAGCCGATATTTTTTTATATGCTTTTCTGATAATACGGCAGACATTTCTCAGCGATAAATCGACGCTTTTTTCGTTATGCTTTTTTGCTGCAAGCTCCGTAAGCGCCTTCTTTATTTCGTCATCGCTAAGTCGTCCGGTAAGTTTCATATCGGGTTGCGGCGACGGCTTTACCACGATATAAAACAGAAAAAATGCTGCAGCAATCAACGTTGCCGCTATAAAGTACGCTATCCTGATTTCCATAAATCGCTCCTTATCAAAGCGATTATTCCCTCTTATCCTTTTTTTAACCTCATTAAGTATTTTTAAGCGGCTATCGGACTATGAAACGATCCGTTTTTTCCGATTATTCGCATAATGTACAGATGCCACGTAATGCCAAACCGATTCTTAAATTTTCGTACATAAAAAGCAAAAAAATATTTAACCTGCCCGTCTATTTTGTTTGACTTTATAAAGTCAATGTGCTAAACTTATAGAGCTTTGCGGATGTGGCGGAATTGGCAGACGCGCAAGACTAAGGATCTTGTGGTAACTCCGTGCAGGTTCAAGTCCTGTCATCCGCACCAAGAATAACGTAAATTGAACCGATAAGGTTTGATTTACGTTATTTTTTTATAGAGAAAAAGCGAGTATATTTCGACTCGCTTAAATTAAATATTATTACATGAAAATTTACGTTTTTTGCATAGAAGTCGGATTACGTATCATCATGCGCCGAGATTTCTACGATTCTGCCGCCGAGATTTTCGTAAATGCGATGAGAAATGGAAAGCACGGTACGCCCTACAAAAGCACGACGAAGTGCTTCCTGCACTCGAGTTTCTGTTTCTGCGTCAAGGTTTGCTGTGATCTCGTCCAGCAAAAGTACGAAATCGGTGTAAAAAGCAGACTGAGCAGTGCCAATCGCCAATCGTAGATGAAAAGCATAACCGCATATCCGAGTAAAGCTACGCCGGTATCGAATATCTCGGTAGTAAATTTACGCATTCCCTCAATGCAGTCGTCAACATCCGAAACAGCTTTGGTTATCAAATAGCCTGCGCCTTCCTTTTTTAATTCCGTACGACTTCGGCGAAGCAAATTAGCATACAAAATACCTTTCATACGTCGGTTGATATTGTTGGCAAAACGACGGACGTAAAAACGCTTAACAAACCGAGCTGCCTGCACCGCCAACGTGCCGGCGATATATGCGAGTACAGGCATTGCCATCGCCGCTGCAGTCTCGCTTCCACCGAGAATATCGGCAAGGCGCTGCGCAAGTTTACCCTCAAACTACGGCGCCGCAAGCAAACCGACATTATAAAACAATCCTGAAAGGACTATAAACGTCATGGAAAACCATTCGGCACGAAAATAAGAGGCGATTTTGAGAACAAAATGCCTTTTTGTTTTCATAAATCAGTTAACCTTCTTGTTTTGTAAAATGCGGAAACCCTATGCGGCTCTCGGTTTTTGACGCAGTGTAAAGCTTATCGAGCAGCGAGGTAAAATTTTTTACTTCTTCATCCGTCAGTAATGAGGTAATATATTCGTAAAACGACGCCTCTATCTCCGCTTTTGACGATTTTAAATTTTCTGCCGGCTCGGTCGGATAAATAACTGACTTCGCCTATCCTTAGGATCGTTTTTGCAGACAAGATAGCCTTTTGCCTCGAGATTTTTCGTTCTCCTTGCTATTGCGGCTTTATGTGCGTGTATAATCTTTGCCAGTCTTGCTTGTGTTCAGCCGGGATTGTGTCGAAGAGCGTGGATCAGATCTATTTCTGACGTATCGACTCCCTCCTCACGCAGTAAAACAAGAACCAACTTCTCTGCCTCACGTGCTATCTTCGTTATTTTTCTTTCCGTAATATCCATAACGTATGCCCCTTAAATTTATTGTACATACATCGTTGTACATGCAACTATTATAGTTCAAAAAAAAAGCAAATGTAATCGGATATTCGATTTTTCAGCTATAACTTATAGAGCATCATAAATAAGCCAAGCGCTTAATTTAAACAAAATTTAACGGGAGCGCATTACTCGGAACGCACTCCGTTTTTACTTTTAATACTTATTTTTTGATTTTGCTTACGTCTTTTGAAAAACAGCAATATTGCAACCAACAAACCTACGCAGGCAATCGTGAGACTTATCAATATTATATGCTTACCGACGTCAAACGAAGTATCAGGCTTGTTTTTAGCGATTGTGAACGTATCCGTTCCGTCCGTGCTACCGTCTGTGTACCTGATAACGAGAGTATATTTGCCCGCATCGAGCGTCTGTAAATACTTGTCCTTTAAGGTAATAACGGTACTTCCGATTTCAACCTAATAGTGCTTTTTATCCGCTACGGCGCCGTTAATAACTATATCCCGGAATTTGGCATGATAGCCGTTGACGATAAATCTCAAGCCTTTGTTTTCATCGTTCTGCGTCCAAACGCTACCTTCGCCGTAAGTAACGTCATATACGGTCAAGGCTTTTGACATTGCATCCAAGGCAATTCTTACCTTTTTTTTCCCCCCCCTGCCATTCTTTTTTTCGGCAGAAATTTTTTCACAAATCGGTTAACGACTTTCTTACATTTTTTCGGTATCGCCTTTTAACTCACGTCAAAAAAATCGCCGACCGCCGAATACGTCAAGAGGAAACGCTATAAATACGCTGCCCAAACGTTATAAGAACGTTTGAGCGTCGTAAATTTAGTCCCATGCAGGCGTTAATAACATATCGGCTGTTGACAGCTCAAAACATATATGATATAATGCTAAGAGATATAAGGAGGCATTATTAATGAAAAAAATAATTTCGGCATTGGCTATTGCTTTAGTCTTTGCTCTTTGCGCAACCGCAATGACGGCTTGCGGAAACGTATACGATGTTTATTTGCCGATAGGCGACGCAAAAGTCGGTAACGACAACGTGGCTTGCAACTATACGATAAACGAAAAGTTAAAGGACGGCTATGAACTTAGGGGATACTTTACCGCCGAATCGGAAGCAAACCTCGAAGGCGAATTTATTTTTTCTATTTCTTTCGACGACAGATACTCCGGCACCTTTCACGAAAGCGTATTATACTCGTTTACCGGAGAGCAGCTTAAAAACGCCCCGGGCGGTAAGTTACAGTTCACAGTAATAATAGAAAATCTATCTAATATTTTTCCGAAAACCGACGAGCAAAAATCGTTCGCTCTGCACTTCCACAGAGCCGACGCAAAGCGAAGCGACATGATACATTGGAACGCTTCCGATTACACTTATACCTTTGACGGGACCGAAGTTTTGCTTACGAAATAAATCGGCTTAGTACATTAAAAATGGCGAACGTACAATGTCAATTTATCGTCATTTAACGAGTAGCCGTAACGGAGAGGAACGGCATACGGATATACTTAGTCAAACATACCTAAGTGCAAATACTTTGCTTGAGACAATATATCATCTATCTTGCTTCTGTCAGTAATTTCTCTGTCCTTTCTTTTCATATCTACCGACTCCTTTTACGTAAATTATTGCCGCAAAAGCTGCTTAATTTTACATGTTTTCGAAATGCTTTCCTGACGTATATGCGTTTTTTGACATATAATCGCAACCTTATAGTCATATATATTTGCGACAAATTCTCATAACGTATCAGCTTTTTACTTGCATTTTCCTTTGCACCGTAATTTCGCCGTTACGGGAAACGTTATTGCGCACTCCGTCATTTCGTTATAAACAGCACTTTTGTTTTATTACTGCCGTAAAATACAAGTTTGGTTTTTTATAACGAAGCCATTATATTTGTTTGAGCATACACGGCTTTTTGTGCCTGCCCGTATAATTATGTCCGCACGCATTTCGATTTGTCAAGCGCTTAAATATGAAATTATAAAAGTAACGACTTTTTGCCGCTTTTTACAATGCTTAATCGCAAAGGTGCGTAGCAATTATAGTTTTTCAGCACACGTATTATCACTCGGAACACTTTTACTAATATAAATTTGGTTTCTATACACCACGGCAAGTTTAACCCCGTTCACCGGCGAACGGGGTTTGTCGCTTTATTTATAAGCAAATTTTCGTCGGAATTACGATATGCGACAGCTTCCGAATTATTATCGCTCAATATCTTCGGAGACAGACCGACCGCTAATTCTCTTTATGGACACTATTACAAATCAAAGAAAATAGCGTATGAATCGTAGTGAAACATACGCTTTTTCGTTATTATTTGAGTTTATGACGTAAAACGGACGTAATATCTACTTTGTAAATGATTTCTATCGTGCGTTCTTTGCCCGTAATTTTCGGTAAGCCGCCGACGATTACAGAGCGTCACCATAGTCAAACTCTCTTTTTTACTGTTATTTAAATTTGCTTAATCCTGCAAATTATTTCTTTTTTGTAAACAATGCTTTGATTTTTGCTCCGAGATTTTTGAAGAAGTTGCCGATTGCGGTAAAGCCTTTCTTCAAAGCAACGCCCAAGTCTGCAAACGTCTTTTTCTTGACAGCGAACCAAAGAACAGCAAATCCGCCGATTCCTGCGACCGCTACCGAACCGATTACGATACCTGCAATTTGTCCGCCCGAAAGTCCGTCCTTTTTAGCAGGCGGGGTGATTTCGCCGCCGCCCGAAGACTTATCTTCATATACAGCCGTAAGGGTTTTTTCTTCCGATACTGTAAATTTATAACTCTTTTCGGTGCTGACAATTTCTCCGCTTTCGTCCTTCCAACCTTTGAACTCTTTGCCTTCTTTATCTTCTGCCGTTACGGTTACGCTTTCGCCGTGTACATAGAATTTGCTTTCGCCGTTTACTATTACGTTATGCGTGCCGATTTTGGCAATTCTAAGTTCGGTGATTTCGTTGCCGTCTTTATCAAAGTGTCTTTCACAAACCGTGCAATCTTTGTGTTCTTTCACGCCAAATTCTGTGGTTGTTGCAGGCACTTCGGGTATCAACTTACCGTAGGTATGGTTGTTTGTGGTGGGGATAGTCAAGTCCGCAATCTCTTTTCGGGTTATCGGGTCGCAATGTTTTCCGCACAATCTGCAGTCTCTATGCTCTTTCACGCCGGTATCTTTGCACGTTGCAGGAACTTCTGCAACCAAATCACCCAATTCGTGACCGTCCGGATTGACAGGGATAACAAAATCGGTAATTTCCGTATTGCTTGCGTCGTAATCCTTGTCGCAGATGCTGCAATGCTTGTATCCTTTTCTGCCCGGGGCTTGACAAGTTGCGTACTCTTCTTCTACCCAAAAACCAAAGTTGTGCCCATAGTATGGGCTGACGGGAGTTTTCAACGCTTCTTCGGTTGTTTCGTTTTTGTTTTCGTCAAAGTATTTTCCGCACACTGTGCATTTGTAGTGTGCTTTCATACCGCCTGCGATACAAGTTGCGGGAATTTCGTCTTGCCACTCGCCATAAGTATGTGGAGCAAAATCAATATCGACTTCCTTTTCTTGCATACTAAACGCAGTATTCACAAAGGTAGCGGTATATTTCATTTTGCCTTTTTCTTTGCAGGTTACCTCTGTGATAGTCGTTCCTGTTGCGGTCACCGTTTCGCTTTCGATATGGGTGCTGTCGTGCTTGCAAACTCTTTCCGCTTTGCAAGTGTTGTCACTCGTCCAAGTGTATTTAACTTCGCCGTAGTCGTGACCGAGTTTATCACCGTACTCAAGACCACAAACAGAGCAAACTGCTTTATTTTCGCAAGTTGCCGTTCCGCCAAAGTGTTCTGCTTTGTCCAAAATCTCGGAGCAACCGCTATGCGTGCATTTGTGATAGTGATACTTTCCGTCTGCCGCATTGTGCCATTTACTGTCTGCCGTATGCTCATAATGTCCCGCAGGAGTAATTTCAAAACCACACTTCGTGCATTTTACAGGGTTGGTTTCGTCAGCCTTTTCTCTGTCGGGTGTATGTGCTTCAAAGTTGAATTTGTTGTCGCAAGTCGAGCAAGTATCCCAGTGTCCCGAACTGTCTTTTCCGTTGTATTTCGTTGTATTATGCAGTGCAAACCCGCCATACGTTGTTCTGCAAACGTTACAAACTGCTTTTGTTTTGCAAGTTGCCGTTCCCCCCGAGCAAGTGCCGTTTTCTTTATGACCGCTATCTCTCTTACAAGTGCGGGTATGCGTTCCGTCACCGTTGCTTACCCAAGCGTTCCAGTCGTGATTGTCGTTTGTATGAATAGTAAGGTCGGTGATTTCATTTCCGCTCTCGTCATAATGCTTATTGCACCTACTACAATCTTTATGACCTTTTGTTCCAGTTGCCACGCAAGTTGCAGGAACTCCCGCTATCCACGTCCCAAAATCGTGAGCGTTCGGATCTATCGAAATAGTCAATTCCGCTACGGTCTTTTCGATTTTGCTTTCGTCAAAATACTTGTTGCAAACCGAGCATTTGTAATGCGCCCTCATACCCGTTTGTGTGCAGGTAGGCTCTTGCTTTGGCACTAAATCACCGTATTCGTGTCCCGCAGGGATTTTTACTTGTTCTTCGGTGAGCGAATTGACACCTCCTGCGTCCGAAAACAAATCTCCGCAAACGTTACATTTGAAATGTTCTCTATTTCCGTCCGTCGTGCAGGTTTTCGGTGTTTTAGGGACAAGCGTTATCGAGTGCGTATGGTCTATTATGGTTACCGGTATTTCTTTAAAAGTGTCTCTGTCGATTCTTGCTTCAACTCCTATTTCTGTTGCCGTTTCATCAACTCCGACAGTCAAAACGCCGTCTTGAGATATTTTTGTATCTTTGGAACTATGATAATATACATTCCACGTAACCGACTTGTCAAAATCGCCGTATCCAATTACGGTTGCGGTAAATTGTCTTTGCCCGCCCTTAGGAACGGAAGTGTTTTCCGGGGAAATAGTAACTCCTGTTATTTTTCCGTTTTCATACACTATTAAAGGTGCAGACGATGTATTACTTTGTTCCACTCCTGAACTATTTTTATTTGTTGCCTTAAGTTTAATATAAAAATACTTATTGCCAGAATAGCCAAGGTCAACGCTTTCAGCCACAGTTCCTGTCAGATGACCGCTTTCCGAAAGAGTAAGCCCTGCCGGCAATAAGCTTGTATCGCAAGACCATTTGATAGGATTCGTTGACATATTTGTACCCGTAGCGTAAAACTGAACGTCTACCGGTTTTCCTTTGATTATTTCAAGATGACCACTATCATTAACTTTAGAATAGCCATCTTTTATGACAGTCATGTCCATTTGAATTTTAGGGCGGACGATTTCATTTTTGATTGTTATGGTATATTGTTTTTCGTCAAATCCTGCACCGTTTTCTACGCGCACGGTAAAAGTGAATGTCCTTGCCTTGGTAGGCGTTCCGTATATTATGGCAGTAATACCTTGACGTATGATTGTTAACCCGTCAGGTAAAGCACCACTTGCAATACTTACTTCGGGGAAATTGCTCATATTATGGGTAAAATCTATCTTTTGATTATAAGAAGAATTTAAATAACCGTCCGGCAATGCTCCTGCCGGCGTTGTGATTTGCGGTTTGGAGGTTTCGTCGTAAACATACATCCCCACAAAGATGTTATCACTACCGTATTTATTTGTAACGGTAACGCTGATATTGTATGAACCTGTTTCTCCCGTAGGCGTACCTTCGATTTCGCCTGTCACCGAGTTTAGTGAAAGTCCTTCGGGCAGTGGGGCACGGCCTTCGCCCGATTTATATGCGTGAAAAGTGAACGGTTTTGTTCCTGTCACCTCAATTTTATAGTTGCTACCGTCTGCCGCCTTGTAAGGCTTGCCCTTGATTGCAGCAGGAAGATTGCCCATATGGTTTTTTCTATCAACGTCAATACCGCCCGTGCGGATAATTGTCGGCGCTGTTCCGTCTTCTCCTGCCGCATATGCTGCAAAAGTCGGGCTTGCAACCACTATGCCGAGCATAAGCGCAAGGCACGCCGCAAGACCGAGTATAAGCGCTAATATCTTTGATTTATTCGCCTTGTTGTGTGTCATAATCGTATCTCCTTTTAAGATTTAGGATATGTTCCGTGTCGCTGTTGCGACTTAAAAACTTATTTAATGGTGTTAGTTTATCGTAACAATACTTTACGAGTTTTCTAAAAACTGTAAATCCATTTTACAATCGGGTTTTTCAACGCCGTTTTCTTCCAGCAGAATATAATATCTGTTAAACCTGCTTTCGGCAAAGCCCATATCGAGTTTTTCGTCGTAATCGAAATCCATTCTCATACTGCTTGCCGAATTGACCAATTCACCGCGCCCGTTGAAAACCGTTGCCTTGACGTTGCCGTTGATAAGCAGCCAGTGCGTGGGCTTTCCTTCTTCGATATCGAAGTACCACCAGTAGCGCGGATATCCCGCATAGGAAGATATTCTGGTGTTTACGGCTTTTTCGGAAATTTTGGGAACTCCGTACCGACTTGCCATCAGCTGCCTGTTCAATCTGTGCGAAGTCCCGATTATCGTACGCACGACGTAAACGTCAAGGTCGTCTTTTTCCGAAATCCACCCGCCGTTTTCGTCCGTATAACCGTCAACGTTTTTAACGGAAACGAACTGTATGTATTCAAGCTTTGGGTGAACCTCGCCGATGAAATTCAAAAAATGCCTTTCCGTCCACGCGACCTCGTTGCCGTCATCGTAGTTTTCGTATCTATAATAACCATAAATTTCGTAGCCGTGCCATTTCGCGATCGTGGGTCCGGTCGGCGAGCCTACGTGAAGTTCGACGCGAAACTCCCAGTCTTCTCCGCCTCTCCCGATAAGATACCCCACGTTATCTCTTGCGCGCGCGTCGTACTTAAAGTTGTCGGGATTATAACAAAGTTTCAATGTCGTGTCTTCTTCAACGGCGTCCGCAATCTTAAACGCGTCGCCATCTTTTTCAATCATATACGGATCGTTTTGGAAACTATACGTTTCGTCGACGGGTTCGCCCTGCAACGATTGATACCACACGCCTTTATAATTGAGTTTCGTGTGGTGCGCAACCTTTTCCGTCGTAACCACGAAGTATGAAAAACTTGTCGTTTCAAAAGATATATTATTGCCGTCAATCGCGGTTTCAAGTTCTTCCACGACGTCGCCTTTGACGTGATAAGTGACGTATTCGTCCGCCTCAAACGGCTTCGGCATGGTGATTTTGACCTTGCCGCTCGGCTGCACCTTTTCGCCGCCCTTTGTGAGAGTGATGTCAAAAACGGCAACCCTTGCGCTGTCGTAAGGCTTATCGATTGCCGAAATTGCAGCCCGTCCTTTCTCGCTGTCGGCTGCATGGGCTTCTGCTTTTATTGCAGTGCCGCTTTCAAAAGTTCCGCTTGCAGAAACGCCGGTATCTGAGAATAGTTCTTTGACAGTGGTTACGGTATTGTCTCCGCCCCCATTATCTTGACCTCCTTCTTTCTCGCCGCAAGCAGCGAATAGAGTAATTGTCAATACTATCATCATAACTGCGATAAATATCTTTCTTTTCATAGTTTTGCTCCTTTCTACTTTAAGTGATTTATTCTAACCTTTGAAAATCTGCGACTTAAAATCTTTGTAAAAATGTTGTATTTTTTGTCCCTTATAAAAGCAAAATCGCACCGCCCCATAGGCTATTACCTATGCAGCGATACGTTAAAACTCTATATATTCACCCCAAATGGCAGTATTACGGCTTGCTTGCTTGCTTGCTTGCTTGCTTGCTTGCTTGCTTGCTTGCTTGCTTGCT
>ERZ1106943.2347-NODE-2347-length-16418-cov-2.816598_pt1 | contig 16418 bp, 18 predicted proteins | sample MGYA00403671_ERZ1106943 | MGnify/ENA primary metagenome ERZ1106943 (study PRJEB35170, sample SAMEA104062427) | human gut metagenome | biome: human gut; feature: human-associated habitat; material: faeces | place: Denmark | collected 2012-06-14 ...
CCGGCTTGGTTCCGGAATGTAGAGCCGATCGTAAAGACAGTCATGTTCTGGTACTACCTAGGTAGCATGAATTTCATACAAGCAAAGTTCTCCCGGGTATTCTCCTCCGGAGGGAATGAAGCCCCTTTGGATATATTCGACACGCAACAACGCATCGTGGATGAGATGGCCAGCGGAGACGTGACCAAGAAAGAACAGGTAAAACAATCCCTTTTATACGACGCTCTCTATACCCTAGAAGTAGCGATCGAAAAAGAGGAGAAAAAGAAACAAGATATGTAGTAATAGGTGTTTTTCATGGTATTAGATTTTTAGATTAGTAATGGACAGCCGCTTTGCCTGTGAAGGTGGAGCGGTTTTGTTATTATCTCCAATCCAGATACTATGATAATAAAAATATTACCAAACGTTTGCCATTGATAATATATTTATTATCTTTGTGATGTCATTAAGACAAGAGCTCTATGCATAGTGACGATGGGCTAAAAGCCCGGATAGAAGAGGCAGAAAAAGATCTCCTTTTTTATCTCCGCAAGTATCATGAACTGACTTCGAGAAGCAAATTCATGAAAGCGGTAGTTGATAAAGAGATCAAGAGACTTGAGAAAGAACTTAAGGAACTTGGAAAGTATTATTGACCAGAAAGGTTCTCCCCCTCCAGGCCAGAGGGGGAGTTTCCCTTTCATGTGTAACTCAAAAAACAGAATAATATGGATAAAGTAAAGCGTTTTTTTGAACTAAAGGAACTTTGGAAAAAGTCCCCGGAGAATGACCGCCCTACCATAGACCGACAAATTACCGATCTGTTGGATAGCATGGATGAAAAGGAAACCGAACTGCTTACCGCAGGTGTGCAAAATGACTTTGAAAACATCCATAAAGAGATCGCGGACATCAAGGAGCAGCTAACTATTCGTGAGCGACTGAGTCCCGTTTTACCATACCTGTCCGTCTCTAATCTAGCCAAAGATTATTTCGGGAAATCATCCTCTTGGTTCTACCAACGATTAAACGGGAATAGCGTACACGGTAAAATTTGCAAATTCACACAGGAAGAACTGGCTATTCTGGATATGGCGCTGAAAGACATCAGCCGCCGGATTACTAAATTGAACTTGGTATAGATCATTTTATTATGGGAGCCATAGAAAACAAACATATCTTTGCCGCATATGCAAACCTAGCGATAGATGGACTAATAAAAACACTTAATTTTATCGCTAAAAAGTTGGACACCCAAAAGCAATTAAGCAGTTGGGATATCAAGCATGTAATAACACTCATCGACTCAATCTTCGATCAAAATCCACAAAACAACCTAGAACAGGTCGTTGAAGGATATTTACCATGGATAAAACCGATCATTGAAATGAAGACGCCTAAAAAAGGTGAAAGGCAATCGGATAAACTTTGTATAGAATATAAAACCATCATTACAGCTTTTGCCTCTTTGCTTAATGACGTCAGGAACTATTACACCCATTATTATCATGATCCCATCTGTATTTATCCCGGTGGGTATGATATCCCTTCATCACTGAACTGCATCTACGATAGTGCCATAAACATTATCAAGGAGCGTTTCCAAGCCGAGGAGAAAGAGATGGAACATCTTCGTAGATACACTCGCAAAAAAGGGCGGGTTGTTCTAAAAACAGAAGATGATCATTTCTATTACACATTAGCAAACAATAACGATCTGAGCGAAAAAGGGTATGCTTTCTTCATCTCGATGTTCCTTGAAAGGAAGTACAGTTATCTATTCTTGAAAAAGTTATCCGGATTCAAACGGGGAGACTCGTTACAATATAGGCTTACCCTTGAGGTTTTCACGGCTCTTTCCACCAAACCTCCTGTAGAACGTTTACGCACTACGAAAGACACGAAACAAGACCGGGCTTTAGATATACTGAATGAACTATCTAGGATACCAATAGAACTGTATCAAACCCTTGAGCCTAAATACCGGGAAATGTATAACGAGACATTACAACCAACGGATGCCGAAGATCCTTACGGCCTTCCGGATAGATCCAGAATACGGTTCCGCAGTCGCTTTGAGGCTTTTGCCCTGCACTTTTTAGACAAACAAGCTGATTTTAAAGAAATTGGCTTCTACACATATCTCGGAAATTACTTTCACAATGGATATCAAAAAACAAGAGTCGATAGAGAGACAAAGGATAGATACATTAATTTCCAACTCGCAGGCTTTTGTAAAAACATCCAAGATATCTCCGCAAAGAAACTATCGGAGGCATTAAACGTAAAATCCATAGATATAAGTACGGATAGTATACCGGATATCAATTCTTTTGAGCCTTATCTGGTTCAATCTACGCCCCATTATATCGTTAATGGTAATAATATCGGTATTAAGGTATTACCAGAAGGGAAAGATACCTACCCTACCATCGATGAGAAGGGTGCTAAAATGCCTATCGCCGATTTCTGGTTGAGTAAATACGAATTGCCGGCCATGTTATTCTATACTTATTTACGGAATAATAATATACATAAATCACACTGTCCCCTATCCGTAAAAGATATTATTGAACGATCTATCCATAAAAGTACCAAACAAAAGCATCCGGAAGAGAGATCCGAGCTAATGTTACGCCGGGTCATGAAAGCGATCTTTTGGACAGATAGTAAACTCAATGAGGTAGAACGTATCAAATCTCAGAAATCCGCTTTTGGTAAAAGGCAACATGAAATATTAAAAGCAGGCCGAATAGCGGAAACGTTGGTTAGAGACATGCTATGGCTACAGCCTTCAAAAAACAATGGAAGGGATAAAGTCACAGAGCCTAATTTCCAAGCCATACAAGTTTCTTTAGCATATTTCGGGATAAGAAGAAATGACTTAACGGAAATCTTCACACGAGCAGGATTGATCAATTCTTCAAATCCGCATCCTTTTTTAGCTCAAATAGGTACGAACTATACCTCTTTAATAGAGTTTTACATCGCTTACCTTAAGGAGCGGAAAGTATATTTTTCACGAATACAAAAGAAAATCCTCCAAGGGAAACTAAATATCCAGTGCCACCCTCTTCGGGACTTACAACGTGAGCCTAATAAGCCTCAAGAGAAGGAAGAGGCCATATTCCTACCTCGTGGTCTATTTAATGAAGCGATCATTAATTGTTTGAAAAAATCCAAATTGAAGCAATTAATAGAATCTCCTACCCGAGAAAAAAGTCCGGCATTGAATGTCTCATACTTGATCCTGAACTATTTTAGAACTTATTTCGAAGATCAATCTCAAGAATTCTATGCACAACCCCGTAATTATCGTTTATTCGATAAGTTATCACCGAATAAGGGTAAATCCAAAAGCTATTTATCCTTAGAGCAAAGGATCAAGAAAATGGAAGAACTAAGGCCATCCAAGATTCCTGTTGCAGAAGCTAATAAGCTATTAGAGAAAGAAGATAGACTTTATCGTAAGAATTATAACGAAATATGCGATAACGAGTCTATAATCAGACTCTACCAAATACAAGATATTCTTTTATTTATGATGACCAAGGAATATCTTCCTTCTGATTTATACAACAGAATTAACAAATACAAACTAGAAAACGTCAAAGGTATTTTAAATGAGAGAGTTTCTTACTTGATCGATCTCAACCCTTTAAAAATACAAGGAGAAGATATCAAGATAAAAGACTACGGAAAGTTATTTTATATACATCATGATACAAGAATCAACTCTTTGAATAAAGTATTAAGTAAAGTCAAAAGAAACAATAGTATATCTTCTAGCGTAAAGATACAACCTTATGAAAATTATAAAAGAGAATGCCTAGATTTCGAAGAAGCCCAGATACAAATCATACCTATCATTCATTCTTTCGAAATCGCTATGGTATCGATGTTCCCAGATTTAAAGAAGGCTACTCCCGGAAATTATTATGATTTTAATGAGCTAATTACAGAATATGAGAAACGAACTAAACAAAAGATAGATAGTTCTTTTCTCATTAAAACTCGGAATATGTTCTTACATGATAAATACGAAGCTGAATGTATCAAAGAGATTTCTGACGATTTCGTCTATGCAAAAAAGATTATAGCAGAATTTAAAATGAAGATAGAAAATATAAAATTAGAAGACTTTTCGAATGACTCATCAGCATAAAAACATTTTATGCTCTTTGGTTGAAAGGTAGAAACAACTATATTGCAATCGATTTCAATCCTTCTTGTGTTGTATTAGCCTTTAGTTTGAAAGGTAGAAACAACCGGTTCGCCGTCGGGGTCTTTGATGTAGATGTTGTATTAGCCTTTAGTTTGAAAGGCAAAAACAACACAGGCATGGCTATCCGAAAATAATTTGGATTCATCAAGAACTTATTCTATCTTTACAAAAAGATTAGATATCAAATATATCGAGGCCATGCGAGATATTTGAAAAAGATAAACTTCATTGAAGGAAAAGCCCGCAAAGTAGGATCATGGCCGGTCTGAAATGCGGGCTTTGTTGTTTATGGAACTAAAAGAATTTATTAAATCCGCTATAACCCAGCTTTCGGAAGCTGTTTATGAATTAAATGATGAATTGAAAGATAAAGGAGTAGTGGTAAATCCATGCTATGCAGAGAATACAAACTTTGAGACGATAGACAATAGTGAAGGTGTTATTGTTTCATCAGTAGAGTTTGATCTACAAGTCAGTACCTCTGAAATAAAGGAAAATAGCGGAAAGATCGGTGTATTAGCCAGTGTAGTAGGTATAGGCGCTTCAACCAAAGAAGGAAGCAATGGAAATGAGGCGAACCGAATAAGATTCAAGTTACCTGTTGTTTTGCCTTATAAGAAACCTTATTGATGCCTTTTTCCTTGGGATGTCATACCGTCTTTTATATACAATTCAATGTCTTGGGCTGAATCACTGACAGTAAAACCTTTATCCCGTCCTTCGTGGGCTTTAATGGCATACTTAACACAACGTTCACGAAGACGTTGCTCTTTACGTTTGCGGAAATAGTTGATTATTGATTTCATAGGAATAACATTTTCCACAAAAATACGTGGAAAGCATTGTGTTACCAAAAACTTTCCCCATCTTTACGAAAAGATTAGAAACCGAGTAGAACCGAGTGCATGCGGTGACCTTCGGAAAAGATATGCCAATTGGTTTTTTAATGGCCTGTAGAGTATGAGGATGCACCCTCAGAAATACAGGCTATTCTCTTTTGATAATGTTTACAGAAAAACAATACGAGATAGCGGATAAGATACTTGCCACGGTGAAACAAAATGCTGGTCGCTGTAATATAGACCAATTTTATAATGGCCTTCCGGACTATGATAATCACACGATGGATTATGAGTATATGAAGGAGACGCTGATGAAGCGGTATCATGCGATCGAATATATGGGAAAGGATGAATATTGGCTGATACTAACCAATGAAGGAGAAAGTATTGCTACTATTGGATTGAAAAAACATCTGCAAAAGTCAGCAGATAAAGAAGAACTGGAAGATAAAAAATTAAAACTTGACGTGGCTAACGGCTGGGTCTCCTTGTTTAAATTCGCTTGGTGGGTCTTGGCCGCTATAACAGGTGCCGTAGTAGATAGTTTAGCAGGAAACCCGATAGGAAACCTAATACGTAGATTAATCGAGTAGGTCTGATTGCGTGTATCATATTTTCTATGCGAGTGATACGACGGCTTAACGACAGCTGCTCTTGTCTGATTTTATAGATATCGTAATCTGTTGTATTCATATCGCAATTCTTTTCCACAAAGATACTTGGTTTCTTTGCCATATCAAAAACTTTTCCCTACTTGCGATCCATAATAATCAATACAAAATTAAACATGAAACACCTAATCTGTATCCTATTCGCTGCTATGATCAGCGTATGTGCCATTGCACAAGAAAAGAAAACCTATTGTGAAATCGTCGGGGATGGAAACTTCAAAGGCGACAAAGTTAAAGTAGAGATTGTTTTCGGCGATAATGTAGACAACGCCATCAAGTCCCAAACCGATCAAGTTAAAGCCGCCAAGTTCAATTCTATGGTTGATGCTCTCAATTTTATGGCAAAACAAGGCTGGGAGTTAGAACAAACCTATGCGATCCCTGAGACATCAGGAATGAATAGAGGCTGTATCTTCCATTATGTCCTTAGTCTCAAGATTTCGGAATAATAGTCTTCAAATAAGGGGATTCCTCCTTATTTAAAGACTATTTAATAAATGAATCAAGGATAGAAAAATCAGCAAAAGCTATTGCCATCTCAAAAACTTTCACCATATTTGCAATGCGAAACATCAGTAGGGTGTATCCTACTTCGCTGAGCGCGGTTAATGCTCACATTTTTGTAGGGCTTTTTTTATGCCCTAAAGTAAGATAAAGGCGGTTGCCTCTTTTCCTTTGTAGGTTTAGCTCTTCGGAGTGGATACTACTGATGTTTCGCAGCATAGGGAAATGGCAGCCGCTCTTGCTTTATAGATATCTGCCTACAATGCGAAACATCAGTAGTTATGAAAACAAATTCATTAACCGTATCATCTTCCCGGAGCCGGGAACATGATCTCTTTTCCTGGACAACTGTCCAGAAGTTCTACAACCTGTTGCCTCTTGGTATCACCCCCTGTAAGTCCATTTACGAGGCTAAAATGTACACGGTAGCTTTATTGGCTATGCTGTCTCCAGTGTTCTTACCACTGGCCATCGTAGCTTGGTTCGTTTATAACTCAGCGAAGAAAGGAGGCCAAAATGATTAGACTGGAAGATATATGTATATCAAACCGGATGCTGGATGCAATCAGATATTGGCAGGAAAATGATAAAGGTGGGTTAGAAGAAGATGTTAAGGCCATTGACAGCGCTATCACTTTCATTGCATGCGAGCATGATGCCCCGGGTGTACTTTCTGAAAAAGAATCATTGTCGCTTATCGCGGCTCTAAGTTTTCTGAAAAAAAGATTATGTTTGTTTGAAGGAAAGGAGGAACCGAAATGAAACTCCAAGAAGCCCTGCGCCTACTCGACATCGTAACCGATGTAAACGGACAATATAGTAAAGAAGAACGAATGCGTGCCGCCATGAGATTGGAGGAGCTGTTACGCTTGCTTCTTCCAAAAGAATGATTATATTTGCAGTATGCTGACATTTGTAGCTATATTAGGTTTTGTTATGCTGATCGGTGCGGCTCTGAATGAAGTGCGTCACAGCAAAAACCATATAAGCAAGGTTATAGCTGGTGTGTTGATTGTTTTGCTATTATTTATTTTGCTTTTTTAAATAGAAACTGATAATATTCAGCAGATAAAAATTGTTGTATATATGAATAATGTTCTTCAAAACATGGATAATACGAACATATATTTTAACTCTTTGAAAAGAGCGGATTGGCTGAGACAAATCGCTACTATCAGGAATGAATATAAAAAAGAAAATTATCAAAAACAAATAACTTTTGTTTTTAAGGATACATTGTCTCCTGAATTATTTCAGCCTATTCATGTTGTTACAATTGCATGTTTGATTGAATTTTTAGTAAATGTAGAAGAACATACTATACGGATATCAAATGAATCTATAGAGAAGCTGTTTTTTGAAGATCTTAAATTTAGAGAGTATTGGAATTACAGTAAAGATCATGTGGATTCTGAAAGTGATAATATATTTAATTTATGGCGTATAGTTGAGAATCAAAAAGACGCATATGCAATAGAGGTAGAACAATATTTTAAAAAGAATTTCTTTAGAGGTAAAGACTTAAGTATAATTTCGCTTAGCATAGTAGAAGCATTTTATAATGTTTTTGATCATGCTGATGCAAATGGTAATGCTTTTTCATTTATTAAATATGAAGGACAGGATGAAGTCTTGCGTGTAGCTATTTGTGATTTCGGGAAAGGTATATCAAAATCTGTCAGAAATTTTGATTCCACTATAATATCAGATAGCGATGCTTTGAAAAAGTCTATAGAGGTTGATTTTACAGTTGGATCTAAGGTTCATAATAAAGGAAAAGGCCTAGATAATATATTATCGTGCGCTGATGCAGTAAGAATAATTTGCAATACAGCTCGTTTATTAAAGAAGCATGAAGTTAAAATTGACAATATTGATTTTGATTTTAATGGGACGTTGATATATTTCGAATTATATTTAGGAAATTTGGAAGAAGAAGAAATTTTAGACGAGTTTGATTTTTAACTAAATAAAAAGAGGATACTATGTGTACAATTAAACTTTATGACGTGATGGAAGGAAAGGATTTTCCTATGGCAGGAAGTAGTCTCTATGATATAATCAGAGAGAATATGAATTCTTCGGACAAGATTACCATCGATATGGAAGGTGTGTCTTCTTTGCCTTCTATGTTTTTAAATGTTTCAATTGGTAAGTTTATAGATGAATTTGGTTTTGAGACACTTAAGAAGAAGATTTCATTTACAAAGATAACAAAATTGCAAGCTGAACGCTTGACTGATTATATCAGTAGGTATAAAAGGTGATTAGTAGTTTTCATATGTCCTTTAAAAGCTCCCTTCGGGGGGCTTTTTTTGTGTCTATAAATTGGATGTTATGGACATATACAATCACTTTGAGTATTCGGAATGGATCGCTAGGCATCTAGCCGCTATCGGTCATACGGACGGGGAATGTCATTTCCTCCGTAGTGACGAGGTAGAGGAAATCTCCGATCTGGAAGAACGTATCTCCTCTATCCGGGATCATGTATTAGTCGCCATCGATGGGCTTAACTCGGATTTTTCTTGGCTTAACAATGATAACCTCGTAAATGTCCCACAATATTTTATCGCCCTATTAAAGCAATGCGAGGCCGGGGATATCGACGGGATTCACTTTGCGAAAGCGGAATGCAAGGATCTTCTCATGCAGATCGTCTGCCGGATGATGCTCGACTGGAACGAGGAACGTAACGGGCTTCAGTTCCTAGAGCTAAACAGCATGACCTTTCGGGGCATTGGTCCCATGGGAGATAATTTCTATGGGGTGATGTTAGGCTTCAATCTAAGAAAGCCTATCCCCTTCTCTATCGACAAATCAATGTGGGTATGATATGGGAGTCATGAAAAGATTGAGCGAGCAGATGCGCACACCTAAACGCAGGAACTCCCTAATCGGAGCGAGGGAAGGATTACCCTTCGAGATCTCGCTAGAGTCAACCAGCCGGATCGCCCGGTATGAACGTAGGCAGGATAAGGAGAAATTGAGACAATTCAATTCTGAGGTAAAGGAATGGATGGGTTACGTGATCCAAGACTTAAAAGGGAATATCGCCTTGCTTGTCCAGAAAGATGAGTTCCTATCGGACTCCCTAGAACCCAGAATTTACAAAAGTAAAGGAGAGACCGAACGAGTGGGATTCAGTTTCGCCCGTGAAGGTATCTATATCCATAAGGGAGCCGGACGGGGCCAAGGTGGTTTCCGGGGCGGCTCTAAATGGACGGACAAATACGGGAAGCTGAAAAAGACCAACCCGGATTCTTTCTACCTGATGGGAACCGGCAACCGCCACCCGATCCGTTGGTTCGATCCCATCATCGAAAAGAATCTTCCCAAACTGGCAGACATCGTAGCGGACTACGCCGCCGATATGCAAATCGACGCATCACGAATTTTCATAGATAAAGATTAGGATATGGCAGGAGATTTAAACAGGAGCATCAAGATATACTTGGATAACTCCGACGCAATGACTAGCGCATCGGAGTTAGAGACGAAAATCGGGGAACTGGAGAAAAAGCTACTTGATCTCCGGACGGCCGGAGAAGGCAATAGTAAGGCGGCAAAGAAAATAGAACGTGAGTTGACTGCCCAAACCCAGAAGATGCAAAAGTATAAGCAAGAGGTCGCTGATACGGAAAGAGTATTGAAGAACCTAAGTGGAGCTACTTATAATGACTTAATAAAGACAAAGAATAAAATTTCAACGGAGCTGAAAAAAGTAACTCGTGGTACCGCTGAATATAACACTAAGTTAGAAATGCTGAAACGCATCTCCAAAGAAACCGCACTAGCCCAACAAGAGATGCGTGTAGAGATCGGTTGCCAAGCCTCGGTCTGGGGACGTGCCACAGATTTCGTAAATAAATATATGGGAATCATTGGTACCGCAGTGGCAGCCATTACGGGTATTACTCTTACTTTCAACAAATTCCGTGAAGCCCGCAATAAACTGGAAGAAAGCAAGGCCGATGTAAAAGCTCTTACAGGCCTAGATGATGAAAGTATAGAGTGGCTTACAGATCAAGCAAAACGTCTTTCCACTACAGTTACCGAAGAAGGTATCCGCATACGCCAATCCGCTGATGAGATACTGGAAGCTTATAAATTAGTAGGTTCCGCTAAACCCGAATTGCTAGCAAATAAAGAGGCTTTAGCAGAAGTGACGGAGCAAACGCTCATCCTCGCCTCTGCCAGTGGCATGAAACTTACAGATGCGGTAGATGCCGTCACCTTGGCATTAAACCAATATGGGGATGGAGCTGATCAAGCCGCTCGATATGTAAATGTACTTGCCGCCGGAAGTAAATTCGGTGCGGCAGCCGTAGAGAGCCAAACCAAGGCTATAAAGACAAGTGGTGTCGCAGCCGCTTCCGCAAAGATCCCGATCGAACAACTGGTTGGAACCATAGAGACTCTGGGAGAGAAAGGTATCAAGGACGAGATCGCCGGTACCGGACTCAAAAAGTTTTTCCTTACCCTGCAAACAGGAGCTGACGAGACTAACCCCAAAATAGTCGGGCTAAGTACGGCTCTGGAAAATCTCCGCAAAAAACAAATGGACGCTACCGCTATCAAAAAAATGTTCGGGGAAGAAGGTTACAATGTTGCCTCTGTCCTTATCAATGAAGCGGATAAGGTAGAATATTATACGAAAGCCATAACCGGCACATCCGTCGCTTTAGAGCAGGCCACGATAAAAAGCCAATCCGCCACGGCTAAAATGCAACAAGCAAAAAACAAACTTAACGATCTTGGCATTGAGTTAATGGAGAAGATCAATCCATCCATTATCAGCGTAATGAATCAAACCGTGAACTGGACTAAAAAACTAGTTCTGATGGCTGATTGGATCAGTAAAAATACAGGGCTGGTTATTACCTTAATATCGACATTAACTTTGTATACAGCCGCTATCAAGCTAAACACTTACTGGAAGATTGCGTCAAATGGAGCTACTCTAAAAGCTACAATTATAGAAAAAGCTCATTTAGTTGCGACCCGTTCTTCCATAGCCGCAGAATATGCATTAGCGGCAGCATCAGCTCTCAAGGCTAGAAATATCAAAGCTGCGACTATGGCTATGCGCAGTTTCTTAGTGACTCTGGGTCTCAATCCCATTATTGCGGCAGGTGTGGCAATTACGGCTTTAGCTGTAGGCATTTACAAAATATGGGATAATTCAACAAAAAGTGCCCGGGCTTTAAAAGAGATGAACAAGGAAATCTCCACAGAACGGGCAGAAGCTTATACCCTATTTGACGCTCTCCAACGAAGCAACGCCGGAACAAAGCAACGAAAAGAATTAATCGATGAGATCAATTCTCGATATGGAAAATATCTTGAAAACCAACTAACAGAACAAAGTACAACCGAGGATATCGCAAAAGCTTTAGAAATAGTTAATGAAAAGTTGCATGAAAACATAGTTTTAAAAACCATGCAGAAAGAGAAGGAGGATGTAACGACCACCGCCTTAAATAAACAAATCGATTTGATGGATCAAATGAGGGAAAAATCAAATCTGGGGCAATTCGTTACCGACGCTATGCTTCGAGACGTAAAACGTATAACAGATGAAGGGATAAAGAACGGACGCTCATGGACAAAAACGTATGATGATGTCATCTCTTACATTGACTACTACTATGGTGCCAGAGGTAAGGTCGATAAGGATTTCTGGGGAAGTTTACAGAGCTATATGACACAAACTTACCAATTAGCATCCAACCTCGATAAGATATCTCAGAAATACTCTCCTCTTCTGCCTAAAAAACCTGCAAACGAGTTGCCAGAAGTAGAAGTTATTGCCCCTAAAATAAAAAAAACGGATATAACCCCGGGACTGTCAGTGGAGCAAGAGAAAAAAATCACAGACGCAAAGCTGAAAGAGGTTGATCGTTATATCGCAACCAAGAAACTAAAATTGACACAAGATTATACCGAGGGCCTAAGATTATATGATGATTATCAAACAAAACTTCAAGCTTTAGAACTCGAAAAATTAAATAAACAATTAGCTATCTATAAAATAGGCAGTGACGAAAGAAAGAAAATAGAGCAATTAATACTAGATTATAAGATCAAATTATTAGACAAAGGGTATCAAGCCTATCTGGAAAATCTCCAAAAAGAAAAAGACATCAACAAAAAGAAGGAAAAACAGACAAAAGAACACTATGACAAATTGAATGAGTTGTTACAAGGATTCGTTAAAAAGGAAATGGACGAAAAAGAGAAGGCTAGAGAAGAAGAGGAAGAAAAGAAAAAAAAGCAATTCAACATAATGAAAGATTTTGGTAGTGAAGCAGGAATGATATTAGGTCAAGCTTTAACAGATACCGAAACGACATTTGCTGATGCTATGCATAATATTCTTCTTCTTACCTTAGATACATTAAGACAGATTGCAGTAATGGCTATCGCTGAAAGAACCATTAAAGATATAGGTAGCTTAGGTTTTCTAGGATTGGCAAAAGCAGCAGGTGAAATCGCACTTATTAACGTCGCTTTCGGTGCCTTGAAAGGTCTTATCAAGAAACCTAGTACATCTACCGCAAATGCAGGTCTTAATGACAGCACTACGCCGCAAACCGGACAACGGGTTGTATCAGACTCCACCGGTTGGTACAACGGAGGATTCACCGGCAACGGTGGTATACTTGAAGTGGCTGGTCCCGTACATCGAGAAGAATACGTTACACCGGCATGGCAATTACAAGATCCGGTTTCCATGAACCATATCCTAGCCTTGGATGCCATCCGAAGACAAAGAACAAGCACAAATCCTCTTCCCGTCAACGGATTCGCCAACGGTGGATACAATGGACGCTCGGATGAAGAAAATGTAATGGTTTCAAGTAATAATCCGGAATTACTCAAAGTACTCACACAGCTACTTATGCTATTTTCCGAACTAAGAGCAAAAGGCATGAGGGCCTATATCGTTTATAGCGATATCGAGGCCGCCCAGAAGACATTGGACAAATCCAAAAAGATAGGAGGCAAATAAGATGGACATCATTCACGAATCCGGCAAGGCTTACGACCTAGGAGACATCCAATTGACCTTATCCCGGATGAACCCGTTCTTTAACGATTACGGAGAGCAGAGCTTACCGGTAACACTCCCTCCCACGGACAGGAATAGGGAACTACTCATCTATCCGGATAACATGGCCGGGATCAGCAAGGCCTCGCAGCGGATCAACGCCATGATCCAACACGGGGTATTCTCCATTCCCTGCCGTCAAGCCATCCTGTCGGCGAACCGGAAGAGCGGGATCGAGACCAGTTTTTACTTGAATACCGGAGCGTTCTACGAGAAGATCAAGGATGTACCGTTATCCACGGTCTTTGAGGACAAGGTTCTCAAGTTCGCGTCTGTCAGCGAGGCGATATCCTTCTGCCGGAACCTGTTCATTACACATGACGACCGATTCGCCTTGTTCCCGGCCATCCTAGAGTCCGGTTCTTTAAACGCCACCGGTGATCCGGGACCGGACGGATATCCCCGTCTTTACAACGACGTGGAGCGGACGGAGGTAGTCGATGAGAAAACGATCCGGTTGGCTCCGGGATTCTACATATCCCCCTTCATCCGTGGATTGCATCTATTGGAGGAGATATTCGCCTATCTTGGCTACACCTTGGAGGACTCCTTCTTTTCCCGCACCACCCCATTCAAGGACATGGTTTTTTTGAACAACACGATCGATACGATCGTAAGGGGTGAGATCCGATACTCCCAGATCGTCCCGGACTGCATGATCAAGACGATACTGGACGTATACCGATATAAATTCTGCTGCGAGTTCATCCCGGACGAGACCGCAAGACCATCCGTATCGTGCTATTCGATGAGAACCTGAACGAGACACCCTCCTGCGACCTCACGGATTGCGTAGCTGGTAAATACACAGTCAACCATCCCTCGAGCTTCAAGCAGTTAAAGCTTACCTGTGACCGGCTCACGCCGCCGGAAGAGAAACAGGAGAGCGAGCGCCCGATGCCAACGACGGGAAGAGCCACGGGGAACGAGAACGAGGAGTTCAGTACCTTGGTAGACCTATTAAAGAAATACCCGGACGTGGAGTATAACCAGATATCGGGTGAGTTTGTCCGGAGAGGTTACAAGGGGATCACGCCGGTCACGCAACGGATCGGTCTGGTCACGATGGATTATTACGCCGGCGGGACACTGGAGACGGAGAGCAAGGAATCCCCGGACGTGCTACCGGCGATGGTCCATACACCTGCTTTTGGCAGCGGAGGAGCCGGGGCCATCCCGCATCTCGGGATTTATATAGGGACCGGAAGATCGTTGAACTCCTCCATCATCATGGATTCCGTGAATGACTCCACGTCTGAGGTGGTAGGCGAGGCGGAAGATAACGAGGAGTTGAAACCCATGCCGGCGTTCGTATTCCATGCCGGGAAACTGGACTACGGGACGATCCTCAATCATGATGCGGATGGAAACAAGCTCTGGAACTATACGCTCGCCTACCACGGCCCGGACGGGCTTTTCGAACGGTTCTGGAGGAATTACGATTCCCTGCTCCGGAACTCTCTGCTCGAGATAAAAGCGAGCATGCTTCTCAGTGACATCCAAAAGGTATCGCTCTCCGAGTACAGGAAGGTGACGATCGAGGGACAGGAGTTGCTTCCCTCCGCCATACAATATAGCCCGGGTTCCCGGGAACCCTTGGAATCCACGTTCCTTACCACGAGGCTTTACGAGCCGGTATCCACGGCCATGGCCGAGGCAGAGCGGTTCGCCTCCCATGTATCCAAATATAAATGGAAGGTCAACTACTCCCGGTCCAACGCCAGTGACAGCGTGAAAAGGAGATGGGTGTTCAAGGAGGAGCCCGTGACCATATACTACGCCCCGCCCAGCGCATACCAATACGTGCAGGGCGGGAAATACCATCAAGCCACTTATCCCGTGCAATTCTATAGCCGTGGCTCCGCATCCGGGCCGACCGATCCGGAGGACGGTACCCTGACCGTGTGGCTCGAGCCCGTGACCCGGTAACTGTCCTTTATCGGACCATCCGACAGCCATACTTTTGGGGGTAAAATAATCGCAAATGGCAACGATCATAGATAAACCAGACGCTCTGAGCCTGTCCGGGAACATGAGGAAATTTGTATTGGGGGCACAAGAGGCCGTCTCTTTCATCTTGAAGAAAGGAACGGCCACCTTGCTCGAGCAAAGCTACGAGCCCGGGCCGGACAAGATGGTCACGATCGACGTGAGAGAGGTGGTGGAAAGCCAATTGAGCTATACTTTGGACACGGCCCAAGAGATCTATTCCCAAAATACCATATTCGCAGATTTCACGGCCACGATAGACGGGACCTCCCACTCGTTCCGGGCGATCCGGTGCGGGATAGCGGATCTGGCGGACACGCCGGGAAACTGGTTGAAGTCCCACTTCCTCACGTGGCAGCCAAAGGTCAAGGAGGTGACCTATTACTCACCGGAGTGGTTGACCTACTACGCCATATCGGACTGCACGGTGAAGGCCAAGGCCACGTTCCCGGACAAATCTTCGAGCATGACCTCCTTGAAGGGAATGACCGCCGGCGAGTGCGTGACACTCAATCTCCAATACGCAATCGTAGCCAAGCTATTCGGGAACAAGTACCCCAGCTATCTCGAGGTTTACGCCGAGGCCGGCGGAGCGAGACTGAGCGTATCGCAATTCTATAAATTCACGGATATCCATTCCGAGGACGAGCAATGGTTCCTTTTCGAGAACAGTCTGGGAGGTATGGACACCTTCCGTGCCCATGGGGTGAACCGTCTGCAGGCGGAGCATGGGCACCTGATAGCGGAACTGGGCGAGAACCTGTCCGAGTATGACGTGGAGACCGATCGTAAGTTCGTAAAGAACACGGGATTCCTCGATGATTACTCCCGCCGTTGGTTGCTGGATTTTTTTCCCAGCCGGGCCAAGTATATATACGAGGCGTCCATGATCCGGAGAATAATCGTCACCGAGAGCGACGCCACCTACACCTCCAACGATCTCCCGAGCTCCTATACGTTCACGTACCGACTCTCGGAGATCTCGAGGTACCTGAACCTTATCCGTAACGAGAAAGAGCTTCCGGATAATCTAACGGTTCCAAACCTCTCCTCGCCGGATTTTATTTTTCCTCCTCGCTTAGCTGAGCTCC
>ERZ1106943.2360-NODE-2360-length-16356-cov-2.999141_pt1 | contig 16356 bp, 11 predicted proteins | sample MGYA00403671_ERZ1106943 | MGnify/ENA primary metagenome ERZ1106943 (study PRJEB35170, sample SAMEA104062427) | human gut metagenome | biome: human gut; feature: human-associated habitat; material: faeces | place: Denmark | collected 2012-06-14 ...
ATAAAACGACCGACCGGAAAGCCGAGGCTGCAACCGTCTTCGCGCGGTGGTTTACCGAGGAACAGCGCAACGTGGACTTCGTTCTTTCAACCGGATATATGCCTGTCAGAACGGGGGCTTTCGCCAAAATCGGAGATGATTCCTTTCAGTCGGACGCCTACAAAAACCTTTACGCCGCCTTCTCGAAAACCGTCGCAACCTGCACCTTTGTGAAAGAACCGAACTTCGACGGTTATTATTCCAACGTGCGCACGCTGTACGACGAAATCCGCAAAATTCAGAAAAATCTTCCGTCACGATACGCGGCGGGCGAAACCACAGAGCAAATCGTCGCGAAAATGAACGCCGCGCTAACGTCGCCTGACACAAAATAGCGAAGCAACCGGAATATGAAACTCATAGATTTCAAAAAGAAGAAAACATCTATGCATCGTAAGCTTTTGTTCTATATGCTTACGCTTGTTCTCGTTGTCGTGATGTTTATCGCAGCCGGCTTGTTTTTCGTCGGGCAGTTTTCTACAACAACGGAAAAATATTCAAACAATCTGACTTTTCAAAACGAGTTTTATACCAGACAAATCGAAAAATACTTTGACGGTATTTCGATGATGAGCGAAATGCTCGCAGCCGACTCTTCGGCGATCATAGACGCGTATCTGGATGAAAAAGAAATTCATGTAAGCGCGCTCAACGATTCTCAATTGTATACGGAAGGCGTGCAGGAAGCTCTTTTCCCCAAACTGAAAGAAGAGTTGCTTAAAGCGGACGCTTCGGGCGCATTTATCATGCTTAACGCAACCGTGAATACCGGCAAAGCCAACTCGGATAAATCCAAAACAGGATTATATTTTCAACGCAGTACCCTTGACCAAACAGATGAAACGCTGCTGCTGTTTCGGGGCAGCGCGGAGCTCGGAAGAAAAAACAACATCATGCCTCACCGCAAATGGCGATTGGAATTCAGAACCGATTTCGTGCCGCAAACGGAAACCTTCTTTAACGAAACGATCGTCAAAGAAAAAAATTCTGTGTTGACCGATATTTTTACACTGAACGGAACAAGCGAAAAAGCAATGGCGTTCATTACGCCGCTGTTCGGCGCCGACGGCTCGTATTACGGCATTTGCGGGTTTGAAATCTCAAATAATTACTTCAAAGACTTCTTTGCTCAGCCCACAAGATTAGAGCAACTGACCTGCACCTTTTCCAAGTCGGCAGAAGACGGCAAAATCGACTGTGAAAACATATTCTGGGCAGGCGTTCTCGGCGGCTATTCCCTGAAACCGAGCGGTACGCTCGTACCAAAGGAAATGAACGACTCGCTCACCGAGTTCTTGGGTGAAAACACTTTCGTTGCTGCTAAAAACGAGATTACGATCTGCAATAAGTCCTACACCCTTGCAGTTATGCAACCGAAAAGCGAATTCGACAAGACCGTGGCAGTCAATGTTACAAGAATCGTGTTGGTATGCTTTTTACTCGTTTTTTCCGCCGTTGTGCTGTGCGTGATTTTTTCGAAAAAATTCGTTTCCCCGGTGATAAAAAGTCTTGAAAAAATACGGATGCAGGAGCATGCCGGAACAAAATCAGATATTATCGAAATCGACGACTTGTTCGTCTATCTTGCCGAACAGGACAGACTTCACGATCTCGAAACGGAAACCCTGAAACGTCAGAACGAAGAACTTGCAATCGTAACCGAAAACCAGACAAGCGAAATCGACAAACGGCAAACGGAAATCGAGCGGCTGGCTTATTCCCGCAAAAACGAGATCGATCCGGATAATTATGAAGCATTCAAAATCGGCTTAAGAGAGCTTACAAAAACAGAAAAAACCGTTTTTAACCTCTATCTGCAAGGCAAAACCGCAAAAGAAATCGCCGATACACTTAGTATACGCGAAAGTACGCTCAAATTCCACAATCACAATATTCTGGAAAAACTCGGCGTGTCTTCCCGCAAGCAAATGCTGCGCTACGCAACTCTGCTGAAACAGGAAAAGCAGAACGAATGACATAACCGAATTATCGTGTATTTTGCAGAACACCGTGAATCGCCCGAAGAAGCAAAAAACAGATAGGTAAAGACGAACACTTGGTTGTTAAAATTTACATAGAGAGGTTTTTGTGAAAAAAAAAGAGCAAGAAGAGGCGAAAAAAGCAAAAAGATAAAGGTGAAATTTAAAGATGCTGAATTTATAATTGATTTCTTCTTGAAATATGTTCTAAAAGCTGCATACTCTTATCTATCGTAAATATCATATACATTATCCCTCTCCGCGTTTCGTAATGAAACGCGGAGTCAGATTACTGACAAAGGTCTCAGAACTCTCGTTCTGAGACCTTTGTCGTACTTTACAAGTATTCGTATAAGTAATATAATAGAGGTATAAAAAGAAGCACGGAAGAGTGCCAATGTTTACGGAAGAAGCGAGAAGAGATCCTGTTCAAGCAGATAAAGAACCTTTCTACAGTTTAGGTTTTTCCGAAACAATATGCACCCCTAAAGTTAGACACTTTTGGGGTGCATATTGTTTACAGGTAAAACAGGAGATAACCGACAGAATGTAAAATAACTCAAAATGGAGATGAACTACTTAAAAAGCTGAGCGCCTTGGTTCTTGCGAAAGAGCAAATCAATTCATACAAAAAGATATACAGTTGTTAATCGGTTCAATCTTACAGCCGGTTGAAGTCGGTAATACAATCCCGTTGATCCCAACCATATATGCAAACCCGTTTCTAACAAATTTCAGCCCATCTGCTCCAATTTTCACGGGACGGTCCGGCGCTCCGATGACATATTCAATTGAGGAACAGCCACGTATCAATATTCTATCGGCTGTCAGTACAATTTGTGCGGTCGGGTGTTCACCTCGCACAATATCAACTGCAAGCGTCTCCCCCTTTTCCTCTACCATAATATCGACTGCATCATCGGCTACTTTCAATCGGCATGAGTTGCTTTCAGTACTCCAAAGCCGGGCATCTACCACAGACAAATTTTCATACCTGGCATCCCAGTTGGGGTTCGGCTCCTTTAGGTAAGCCTCTTGGTAGCGATCATCAAATTTCTGTATATCTCTGAAAAACAGATTTGTTCGATCAAAAAAGAGATTAGCACGGTAAAATTGACTGCTGAACCAAATCGATTTGTATCCATTTCCTGCCCAATCCTGCAACGCGCACAGTGCCGACGTCGGTGTATGTGAAAAATTTTTTCGAAAACGAATTCCGGTCTCCTCCAAAAATTCTATCCGCACGCTTCCCGCCATCTGCAGTTTTTGCAGTTTTTCCAACTGCATAACATATCCCTTTTTCATTTTCTCCCATCCAAAGCTGTTTTCCTGCCCGGTCGTGCAGTGTGAAAAGCAAACACATGGATTCTCAAAATATTGCCGAAAATACCAATCCAACACATCCGAATTATTACCACTGCTCCATACAGGTTCCATTGTGCAACAGCCTTGCTCAAATCAGGCGTGATTTATTTGCTCATCATAGCCGTAAATAGGATCAATTCCAAGCATCCGGAATACCGGTGTACTGATGGTATTCTCCGCCCGTGAAGCAGGACAAAGCATATTGTTTTTGGATGGATAATATCCTCCGCTATAATAGCCTCCCCAAAGTGTATACGCATCTACCGCATACTGCTCCCGGCAGATACAAAAAGCTTTGACATGATATTGTTCACTCATATATGCCATGGAATGTGCGTCGAGTAACCAAGAACCGGCAACCTGCGGGTAATATCCAAAATGTGCAGCAAACGCAGCAAACACCTCGTCTATAATAGCTTCCCTCTGTGTCGGGGTATATGCCGGCAGAAAGCCCGGATTAACATACCAGTCCCAATCAAATCCCGGTCGTCCCCTCCACGGAATGCCCACCTTTTCAGTCAGCTGTCGGTTCATCTCCATCCAAACGCCAAATTTCAGCAGTCTGTCGGATTTGTCACAAAGAGCTATCATATCCTCTCTAAGCATAGCATCGTATTGTAACAAAAATGTTTGCGGCAATCCGTAAAAACGCCCCAATTCCATTTGTTTACGAACCGGCATAACAAGATCCATCGGCTTTCGCGGCTCACACCCTCTTACAAAATTGACAAGATTGACAACTCGCTCCTGCTTCACATTACTTTCCTCCATTGATTTTCACTCATAATCAGCTACCGTTCGATGACCTCCTTTGATCATTCAGCATGCTTCAATTTTGTAGCTGCCACCTTTCAAATCCAAAATGCGGCGGCCATATAACCAATCCGGCCGATATCCGGGAACGTCGGTAAAAATATAACCATCCGGCAGCACAATTTCACCGGAAACCCCTTCCTCTTTTTCCACGATCAGAAGAATATGCTCCTCTTGTCGCTTCCAATGCACGGCAATACGCCCCTTTGTAGTCAATTGCTCGCCCCGAGCCTCTTGCAGGGTACTGATAAAATTCGGCTGTACACGAACATAGGACGGTTGCATACGATATGGATTGATCTGCAACCCAGCAATATGGGAAATAAAGAAACCACTGTAATCGGCCGTGAAGTGATGATTGAGCGAAGCCTGATAACCGTTTATCGTTTTCGCAAAGATTTCAGGCACCGATACCATACCAAAATCTGCAACTGTAATACCATAGGAAGGAGCATCTGTCCGGGTAATCATATGATAAGCCAATTCGGCATCTCCAAAAGCAGCCAAAACACGAAAAACTGTTCTGGCGCCGATAATTCCAAAATCAATCCGATCACCGTTGCTATGAATCATTTCCTTTAAACGTCGGTACGCCGGTTCCCGTTCGCCATACTCAAAAATATCATAATACAATCCCATTGCTTGTGCGCATTGGCAATTTCCTTTAACTGTGCAAGTATTCCAATCCACGAGATATTTCCGAATAGAGGCATTTAGTTCCTTGCCCAGCAGACAGGCAAATTGCTGTTGTTCTTTCAATCCAACCAAGCCAAACATCCATTCGGCACGCCGGCAGATGCTATAAGCCGTAATCGTATCTGAAACATCATTCGGACATAGGTGATTTTCTCCTCCTCCGCGAAGCGAATGGCAATAATCCCCCAACCCAAATTTCAATATGCCCATGTTGTCCCGCCGTTTGGAAATATAATTGAGGTATCTGAACACAGCGTCCGAGCACTCGAGGAAGAGTGATGCATCTCCCCGATAAAGGTAGGTTTGATAGGGTAATTCTACAATGACCTGATCCCATACCGGTCCATTCCCCCATGCAAACCCCCAACCAGAGGTTGGAATAATACCCGGCAGAGCACCATCTTCACGCTGTGCGGCACAAATCATACGAAGCCACTGCTTATAGCTTCTCTCCACTCCTAAATTCTGCAGCATATGCTCCGCAGAGAGGGCAGCATCTCCCGTCCAACCATTCTTTTCCCGATGCGGGCAATCGGTTGGAAAATAAACAAAGTTAGCCAAATCGCTGATACGTGCATTTTGCTGCAACCGATTGGCAATCGGATCTGAACAGCAAAAACTCCCGCGTTCACACAGATCGGAATTTTGTACGAGCATGGTAACGGTATCCGGTTCAATCTGACTTTCATCCGCACCGATCACCATGACATACCGTCCCCCATGATAGGTGAAAGAAGGGACGTATTCCTCCACACCATTTCCCCTACATATGTATATATCACGCTGTGCGAATCCTTGCGGATAAAATCTTGCAATGTTTTCAAAGGACATTTCACCGTCCGCACTGCAATATTCGGCGCACTGCAGCACAATACGCTGACCTTTCTTTCCCTTAATCTTCAGTTTAGGAACAAAAGCGGCATTTTCTTCAAACTCGAAAATATATCCTTGCTCATTCGTATCCGGTTGATAAAACGCAGTTTTGGAAAGCTCTACAGCCGCCGGGCTGATCTTTTTGGGTAAAACAGTCGGTGCAATATGTCCTTTATAAAACTTTACTGCTTTCAGTTCTTTGGTAATCACTACCCGGTCAGTATCATTTGGCAACTTTTTTCCGCGGGTAACACCGGAGAAAATAGCCGGAGTCCAAGCACTGTCATCAAAATCAGGCGAATTCCATCCATCTGTTTCCAATGTCGCGTTGTAGTGCTCGCCACTTCGCAAATCATCAAATATAATGGGTGAAGGGGCGCAGCGAAAAGTTTCATCAGCTTCAAAGCATAACGTTTTCTCACCGCAGACCGCCTCAAAAGACAACGCCACTTGAGGAGCAGAACGGAAAGAAGCTTTATCAAAATCCCATACAAACCCACCAATTGCATTGGATATTCCGTTTCCAAGCAGCAGCCCGATACAGTTTTTTCCCTGACGAAGCAGAGTATGTACATCATAAGTATCATAAAACAACATCTGATCAGGATTCGAAATATAGGGAGCCAATCGACCGTTGGTAATCTCAACTGAGTTGATCCATAACCGGTAAAATCCAGTGCAGGTCAGCGTAACCAATGCAGAATCCGGCACTGTATCCAGCACAAAAGTTTTACGCAGATAAGGAGCAGGAATCGGCCTATCATAAGTGGCATAGTCGTGTGTAGCTTTCATTAATTTGGATGATAACATACAGATTCTCCCTTTTATAAATTACAATTGGATATCGTTACATCGGCAAACAGCGGGAAATGGTCTGAAGCGGAAAGAGTACACTCATCTACTGCTACTCCAAACACAGATACCTCTGCGTGACCTTTGGCTAAAAAAATACGGTCAAAAGATTGAATGGCATCTGTATCTGTCTCTGCACCTCCATCCGGCTGCATCAGTCCCAACTCTGTCCGGAATTTTGGATAGGGATGATAGGATTTGGTCTGAGCTGCGTATACAGTGGCCAGGTCTTTCACATACACACATCCGACAGTTTCCGTCAGATACTTGTAGGATTTACTGGTTTTAATAAAGTTGAAGTCTCCCATCAGAAACATCGGTACATCCGGCTCATCACAGTGCAACGTATGAATTAACTCCTCAATTTCCTGCACCTGTCCAAGCCCCACCACAACGTTTCCCCCTTCCAACTGGGTATTCAACACGATGTATCGGCATCCTGTCTTTTTTTCTTTGAGCTTCGCCCATGTCAACAGCCTGGTCTCGCCGTTTTCTTGCTGATTCCGAAAGATCACAACCTTGGAATCGATCAATTCAGTTGTCGCGATATGATAAAGAATGGGAGACACATTCCGCCGACGGTAAGTACCGGCCACTTTAGAGTCGGTACTTTCCCGATATCCCAGTTTCTCCAGCAGAATCATGATATTCTGATCGCCGGCATAAATCCGATTGTTGTCAGCACATTCCTGCAACCCCAGTATATCGGGACGATACGCTTGAACTACATTCGCTTGCAGAATATTCCGCTCGCAGACGTTTGTGTGTCCCCACAAAACGTTATATGACATCAACCGTGCATTTCCGCAATGGCGATAGGCGTAAGCCGATGATGTTCCAAAATCATTCAGCAGATCGCTGTAATGACCACAGCAATCATCTCCGTCTTTCCAAACTTTTCCCTGTTTGATTTTCCGGCAGAATTCTTCAACTGCACCGTCTAAGCCAAGGTAATCGGCGGCAGACAAACAAATAACATCTCCGTCTGACACGATCCGAAACGAGCCGGGCGAGTAGCTCCGGTTAAAAGCCAATACAATACGCCGTTTTACACACGCCTTTCGCAGAGTCTGCTCCCTCTCGAGCAATGTTGCCAATTTTATGGCTTCGCGCTTCAAAAGATAATCGTTTTCACCGTATGAAACTTTAATCTGTTCCGCTTCGAGTTCCAATGTATATATCATTTTTATTACCTGACTTTCTACCGATTGGCAAATACAAAATCAATAAAGATGGGAAAATGATCCGAAGCAGAGAGCGTACACTCATCGGCTATACAACCGTACACACGCACATCTGCCTCTCCTGTCGCTAAAAAGATATTGTCAAAGCTAAGTTGACCTTGGTTATCATAACCGATGCCTCCAGCCGGCAACATCATACCATGGACCCGATCAAATCTCGGATAATCATGTGTCGATTTTGTAGTGGATACAAAATCGGTCGCAAGATCTCTTGTATGCCGATATCCCGCTGTATTGACAATATAAGAATAGGTAGAACTGGAGCGATTGAAGTTAAAATCCCCAATTAAGAATACCGGAACTCCCGAATACCTCAGCGATAGACTTTGAATCAGCGCCTCAATCTCCTGAACCTGTCCCAGCCCGACTACAGCATTTCCGCCTTCGAGATGAGTATTGACCACGATATAGTTTTTACCGTTGGCTTTATTCCGCAATACAGCCCAACTCAAAACCCGTGTTTCGCCTTTTGGTAATTGTTGATTCTGATAAATGTGATAATTGCTTTCCAGTACCTCTGTGGTGCCGGGTGATAGAGGATGGGGCTAACATTATATTTCCGGTATACCTCAGGCATCTCAGGATTCATGCTCTCCCGATATCCCAATGCTTCCAAAAGTGTGATAATGTTATTTTCGTTTGTAAGACGATTGTTAAAATCACATTCCTGCAATCCCAATACATCCGGCATATACTGCTTAATCATCTCACTCTGTAACCGGTTTCGCTCTGCAATATCCGGATGCCCCCAAAGTACATTGTAGGACATTATGCGCACGTCACCTGCCGGCAAATAGGCATACTTGGTGGATTGAGTAAGTTTTGTAAGATGATCCTTATAATTGCCTTTAACGGAAAATCCATCACGGAACGGGTAATAACCGTTTGGTGCCGCAGTTTCGAGGTATCGAAAAATCCCTTCAAATCCATAATAAGTGGAAGCAGCAAGCGTAATGCTTTTTTCAGACACTGTAATCTCAAAATCTCCCTGCGGCAATGCTTCGCTTTCCTCAATCACAATTTGTATTCCGTTTTCTGATGATACAGTAGTTGAGTTTATCAAAGACTCACCTGAAAGCGTCTTGATGATCTCGCTGATACGATACGCATATCGGGCCTGCATCTGCGCCGCGCTATCATACACCACGCAGTAATCCGAAGCCGGATAATCAAAAAAAGGGAACAAAGAAAATTGGATTCTCTGTACGGCCAAATAATTACGTGGTATCAACAATTCCGCCAATACCGGAGTTGTCGGCAGTTCTCCTTCCGGCTCTGCACCAAATACATCCTGCACGAACTGCGAAATTGCCAAATATAAACCGCTTTGTGTTTCGGAGTTAAAAAGCAATTTGTCCCCTACAACCGAAACGGAATATCCTTGTGCGTAGTCTACATCGCTTTTCTCTGTCTGTTCCGGACGATTCGTTATCCCCAACAAAATCTCCTTTTCGGCTCTCTCACCGCCACCCATATCCGAGGTTTCGGAATCCTTCCTCACCTGCAATTTGGCACCGGTATATGCTTCTACCGTTCCGGCCAACCGTTCTGCCATTGCCCGCACATATGTTTTGGGGTGCTCCGGAATCACAATTACATAGTCAGTTTTTTGATTTTTAACTACCTGCAAATTTTCTGTTTTCATCGGTTCTGTTGTGTCTGACAGACCGCCGGAATTTTGCGCAGTTTTTCCATTACAACCAAACAGTAAAGCAATCACAAGTAATATCCCCCATGATGCAAACCTTTTTGATCGACATTTCATATTCTAAACCTCTATCACAAAATCAAAATTCCAATTATAGGGTATCCCGAACAATTGTTATTCGGAATACCCCTTTTTGTATCAATCTATTGAACCAACATCATCGGCAGGCTATTCTTTAGCCGCACTTTAAGGATTGCCCCATTCCTTTTTATCTTCGCCATAAGGCTGGGAAATGGATACAGAATCGGTCAAAATATCATTCGGCAGAGGCATAAAAAGCGCCTCGGGTATTTGATTACTTTTCACAGAATGTTCCTCCTTATTCCATGTATGCGTCTGCAAAAGCCTTTATTTTGGCAAGCGAACTATTACTGTAAGGACTGTAATTTCCTTCTTTGTCCACATAGTAGGGATAGTCCTCAGATTGTACATCTGCGCGATCGTTATAAGCATCCCGTGCAACAGATGCAATGGTACGGGAGTGATCCTGTTCAATATAATCCGAATAAAAAGTAACGGATAAATCTCCAACAGTAATCGTCAGGTATCCGACCGCACTGTATGCCAAGTTGTAGTTGGACTCAAACAGGTTAGCTACCGCGCCGGAAAAGGTGTATGCAGTGTCGGTCTCCTCTAAAAATTTATAAACGGTTGTGTCGAACGGTACGTTAATGTAAGGATCAAAAGCAAACCCTTGCTCATTCTTGTATGTATCCAAGGCATCCGCGGTGAAAGTACCAACAGCCTTTACATATTTGGTTGGCGCTATGAGGGTGCCGATTTTCACGGTAACGTTGTCTGCTTTAAGCAGCGTATCTAACGTAGATTTTTTGATTTCAGTATCAAAACGCAAACCTGTGGGATCATTCAGTCGCACAGAAGCACCGGGCAGAGTTTTGAGAGTAATGTCGGTTACACAGCCGGATTCACTCCAATTCTGCCCCTTGTTTCCACCCAAATTACGACCGCTAGCATAGCAGTTTTTCAGGCTTAACTGCTTCGCCTCATTCCAACCAACCAGTTCACCCATATTCCCGGATTGGGTTCCTTTACCGGACAGCATCTTGCCGGCATTAAAGCAATTCTCTATATTATAAACTGCCTTACTTCTGGCATTGCCAATGATACCGCCGGTGCGGCCATGTCCACCATTGGTCTCCACAAAGATATCCCCATAGTTCACACAGTTGCTGATAGATACCGTTGTATCTGCAGCCGCATCACCACAGGCTACGATACCACCAGAATACCCGATGGTAGCAGATCCGGTAAAGATTTGCGAAATATCTGCATAATTTGTGCAATTGGTTATCTGGGCTGCATCGATTCTGGCCGCAATTCCGGCTGTATATTGCCGCTCTTTATTGGTGGCAGAAGTCGTTACCTGAAGTTGAATCTTTCCGTGTGCCGTACAATCCTGAATTTTACCTCCGGGAGCCAATCTGCCGGTAATTCCGCCAAAGTAAAGATCATTTGATCCTGCTTCACGGGTAATTTGCACATCAGCATACACGGTGCATTTTTCAACAGCAGAACCGCCATTAACAGATACGCACAGTAAGCCGCCAAAATTATCCTTTTTTGATCCGGCGCGTATACGACCGTGCACTGTGAGATTCTTTACTACAGCACCTCCATCCAACAGACCAAAGAGTCCCGGTCTGTAATCCCGTTCCTCCTCGATTGCAAAACCGGTTATGACTTTACCGTTTCCGTCAAATTTCCCCTTAAATGCTTTTGCTGCATTATTCTGATTACCGATCCCTGTCCATTCCCGACCGCCAAGATCAATATCCGCAGTCAGAATATAATATTGATTATACGTAGCACTTCCATTTGAATTTACAAGAGAGGCCAAATAAGCCAATTCTGAACCGTTTGAAATCTTCCACGGGTCATCAGCAGTACCGGATCCACCGGAAAAAGATGCAGCAACGCTACCATCCCACGCAGCAGTGTCTGCTGCGATCGCCGGAAATTCCAGTAAAAAAGTCGAGAGCAACATGGCAAAAATGATGAAACATGATAAAACTTTGGTCTTCATAAGTTCCTCCTCAATTTTGTTTTTTATGATTGTTCCTTCAACGCCTATTTGCGTTGAAGGATCAATTCCTCAAAATATGTTACTGACCAAGTGCAGAAAATGGATTACCATGGCAAAGTCAATACCGTTTACTCCACTCCCGGTTATCGGTAACATCCGGCTTAACCGGTTCATCTGAGTCGGCAAATTCGGTTGACTCCGGAAATTCAGCATTGGTTCCGGATTTCGTGTCAACCGCCTGTTGCATAGGCTTTTCACAGGCGCATAAGGAAGTGAGCAGCAGTGTCAGGCAAAGCAAGAAAATCATCCATACTTTATTCGTTCTATTCATATTGATTCCTCTGCTTTGTTCATGTTAATTCCCCTGCCGCGCGACACCGGCACAGGTAAAAAGCAAGTACATTCCGATTAGGGTAGAAGCTCCGGAGCCGGAGTTACATATCAATCTTACGATTGTCATCGAACAGATCTGTTATCTGGCTTCTTCCGAAGCCTTCCACAATTCTTGGAAAGTCTGGTTCAATTTAATTACTTCCTCAACGATCAAATCCCGTTTGCCCTTCAGAAGTGAACTGATCGTATTGGTACCGGAAGCATATATCTCTCTCAGCTGTGTCGTACCGAACGCCTTAAAAGCAGTTCCAATATAGATATTAGCAGGATCAAAAAAGGTTGATGATTCCATAATCTCCAACATTCGTACGGATTCGGGATCCTTGGCATATCGCGAGGTCAGAGCTCTTTCATAGTAAGCCGATTTTACAGTTTGATAACTCTCAGAGGCATAAGCCTCCAAAAACTGGCTGGATTCCACCCGTTTGGCTCCCCCACCGTGCGCGGGATAGCATACAGCAAGCATTGATCCTGAATATAGGAATAGTATTCATCCTGTGTCTCGGAATCAGATTTTGGCAGCGGTAAAATGCCATAGCCCTGTTTGGTTTCCCCCAGATTCTTCATACCCGTTTCCTCCAGGAAGAAAAGCCGGAAGCTGGTCAAAGCTGCGGTACCTGCTGTAAATTTTCCGACCACATCAAAATAGGTAGAGCTGGTATATGATCCATCGCCATACATCATTTCCAAAATCTTATCTATTGCATTAGAAAAATTGGCGGTAGAACTCAAATCACTGACATAAAAATTCTCCCCATCCTTTCCAACCACACGCAGACCGGCAGAGGCCATATAGCCATCCGTGAGGGAAGACCCTGAGCCTGCCCACATCACATAACCGAATTGATCATCAACATTCACGCCATGACCATCGAGATCGATGTAAAAATTCGCTGACAGTTCAGCCACCTCATGAAAATCCCAATCTCCGTTCAGAACCGTTTGATAGGGATATTCCACACCGGCATCGGTAAACAAATTTTTATTAAAAAACATTCCTATCATGTACCGATAATAAGACAGCGAGAACTGACCGGTAAGAAGATACTGTGCATTTCCCACAGAGAGCGCATCATTGTAACCTTGAGAATAGTAATCCTTCTCTGTGTTGATAAAAGGCAAATCCAACAGATTGGCAAAATGCCCCATCTGAGCCATCCCACACATACGATATCCGGCGGTAGTCATAATATTATAGGTATCAAAACCGCCATTGATCAGATTGGTAATTTCGTCAGTAATAAAATTGCTGTTTGTATCACCGACCCGTTCGTACACTTCAATTCTACAATTCAACCGATCTTCCAAATTCAGATTTCGTTTGAACATAGCATCTTGTACTACATTTACCTCAGACTCCTCCTGCAACATTTCCCGCACCGTTTCACTCTGCACGTAGGAAAAAAGTCGGATAGTATGTTGCTCAAAATCCAAGTCATCCGGAAGATCGTCTACATCGCTGCGAATTTCTTCTGTTTGATCTTCTTCCCTATTTGTCGTGGCAGTTTCTGTACTCTTCGGTTTTTCGGTCTTTGTTCCGCACGAAGCCAGCGCAACAAAAAGCAGTAGAATGGCACAAAAAAGCGCCAATCTTTTTTTCAGTACGTCCATTTCCAATTAACTCCTCTCTTTCTTCCGATTCATCGGTACTTATATTATACCACTTCTAAATGACAAAAAAAGTGGTGATTTCGTCTAAAATGGTGGGTAAAACCGTCTGGTTTCAAATCAATTCTGTAACATTTGATAGCTTTACGCTATGAACCCGATAGTAGCCACTTTCGGACATCTCCAAAAGCCGGTGCATTTTGCTGATTGAATATTGTCTGCCTCCATTTGTTGAGCAACAAAATACTGATCATTTTAACGAATCATCCCCCCGGGTAAGCACATTTTCGTACTCGCTTTGTGTCGAATTTCTCTCGACATAACAAAACCTCCTACGGTAGTTGTTGATACTACCATAGAAGGCTTTTTTCAATACCCGCTTTTTACGGAGTTGTTCACTTGATACTTTTTTATTTCGTTCATGATCTCCCACTATATATTTTTTGAAACTCTCTGGGTGTGCTACCAATGATTTTTTTGAATACTGTGCGAAAAGAATGGACATCGTTGTACCCAACCATTTCGGAAACCATCTCAATTGATGCATCGGTTTCAATCAAAAGTTCACAGGCATTTTGAATCCGGACTTTCTGCAAATACTTGTTAAAGGTCATTCCGGTCACTTCATAAAATTTTTTGCTGATATAATTTGAATTGAAATACTTCTCTTGACAAATCTTTGAGAGAGTAATATTCTCTGTGTAATTTTCCATTACATAGTCGCAAATTTCCTGTATCGCCTTATGCTTGGGCCTTCCGCTCAAATTCGGTAAATGTTGCTGAAAAGCAGTGAGGAGAATCTCTATTGCCATACAACGCAGCAAAGCATGATGCCCTGGTAGGTTTTTATGATATACATCCAACGCTTTTTCAAACAACGCCAATATCTGTCCATCGCTATCATAATATACTCTGTCTGCTGGATCCATTTTAAGCAAAGAAACGTCAAAATCAATGTTTTGATGCCGGCATAACTCCGAGAGTGTACATTCCCCCGCTGATTCTATCAAAAAATCAGGCGTAAACAGGAAATTGATCAAAACCAAATCATGGCTGGCGTTTTGATAATCATGAAATGTATTATAATCAATAAAGATGAAATTTCCTACTCCCAAATGCTGATATTCGGACACAACACCCTTCTTTTCAATATGCTGACTTACAGTGCCATTCAATACATATACCAATTCGAAGCATCGGTGATTATGCAATAACATATTGGCTTGTTGCGTTTTCAGAACTACACAACTCTTGGAAATCAGTAAAGTCTTACTTGCGCCATTTTTAATTGCAGAAATATCGGGACTGATTACGGTAAGTGAATTGCTATTGTAAAATGCTTTTCTGTTTTTCATAACAATCTCCAAGAATTCGATGCGCATAATGATATACAATCATAAGCAGATCAATATCCCAATTCAAAAAGAAACCATGCCGTTCTACTGTAATCTCAGAGTGATGTGCCGGTTATCAGCTCATCCGTTTGTGACAGGTTGTATGCATACTCATTCTAACGTAACCAATTTTCTCCACTGTCATTCGCAAATGTGATCGTCTCATTCAGTGTCGGATTATCCTCCGCACCAGTCGGTTCATATTATCATCGCGATACCGCCCCTTCAACTTGCCATTTTAGTCTGCCACGTTGCTCTTCACTTCATATTATACCACAATTCAGTGACATTGTCAATCACGAAAAACCAAGCCGCCCAAAGGCACAATTTCTTCCTTACTGCACCGTAAGAGTCACCGTGTCTGAATATCTGAATGAGAATATCCGGGTCTGATATTTGTGGAAGCGTGCTGTCTTTTTGGCCTTTGAATACCACTATCTATATTCTTTCTCTATTTTGTGGGATTTTGCCATGTTCCATGGGGTTTAATACTCTGTATGTATATTTGTAGCCCAATTCTTCAAGTTGCTCACATATAACTTGAAAGGTATTGCCATTATCATGAATTTCTTTCACTTTTTGACGCAATCCGTCGGATTTTCGCAATTCGCATTGGCTTTCTTCAATAAATATCTTGTTTTTCCCGTCAAAAACATGGTATAATCATATAAAAAATCGAAAAAAAGACGAAAGGTGCGCCGCTGTTATGGAAAATATTTCTTTTATTTCTCGGCAACACCTCACCGAGAACCAATCGGTTTTCGAGCACAGCCATCGCTGTTGGGAGGTGGTTTTTTACAACACTTGCTCCGGCGTGAGCATAATCGGCAACGAGGAATTCCCCTTTCGCAACAACTCCTTTGCGGTCATCCCGCCCGACTGCCCCCACAACGAACTGCACTGCGAAACCGGCTCGCTGATCTATGTCGGATTTTCCACCGATGACCTCCGCGTCCGCCCCGGCATTTACGGCGACACCGAAAACCGACTGATGGAGCGACTGGTCCACCTGATTCTCTCGGTGTTCCGCACCCGCTTTTCGGATTCGGACGGTTCGGACGAGCTGATCGGCAACCTGCTCCACGCAATGGTCCTGCTCCTGAACCGCGTTTGCAACGAATCGCACATCCGCCAGCCGGACCTGCTATACGCCCGGCGCTTTATCGACGAGAACATGAACCGGAAAATCGACTTCACAGGTCTTGCCAAAAGTATGGGCATGACATTTGACCTGTTCCGCAGGAGCTTTAAGAAAAAATACGGCGTCTCGCCCAAGAACTATCTGATTGACCTGCGGCTGGAAAAGGCGAAAAAGATGCTGGAGGAGCCGGACCGCAGCTGCACGCAG
>ERZ1106943.2362-NODE-2362-length-16351-cov-3.287187_pt1 | contig 16351 bp, 13 predicted proteins | sample MGYA00403671_ERZ1106943 | MGnify/ENA primary metagenome ERZ1106943 (study PRJEB35170, sample SAMEA104062427) | human gut metagenome | biome: human gut; feature: human-associated habitat; material: faeces | place: Denmark | collected 2012-06-14 ...
CCAAAAACGATCCTGGATTGCCTATGCCTCCAATTAAGGTGCTTGGAAATGATACCAAAATGAAAATCCTAAAGATATCAAAAGAAGCATCCAATACAAGAAAAACTTACAGGCACCGATCAAAGAAGGAGATGTGATCGGCAAAATCACTTATACTTTAAACGCAGAAACGATCGGTACACTACCGATCGTTTCTGCCCAGACTATTAAAAAAGCTTCCTACATGGATTATATCCGACATGTATTCGGCAAATTTCTTTTTCAAGCCTGATATATGCTATTTTTCTTTGTTTTCAAACGTACCATACTTAAAGTTATCTTTTCCATCGTACTTAAAGATAAACTTATTCAATGCTTCTGCATTTGCAGAGGATGATAACGATGTACTACCTGCATCGTGCATAACAAGACACGAACCAACCTTAAATTCCCCACTCGCAGATCCACGATAATAACCATTGATTGGAATCTGAAGCTGATGGATCGTCGTTGTGCCCATTGTTACAACATCCTTACCATACTCAATAATCTTATCATTCGAAAGGTCTGTCGTTACATTCTTCAAAAGTTTATTTGCAAGTTTTAACCAATCTGACATTGGTAAGGATTTCACTTTGTCAAAAACTGCATTGATCACAGTTCGCTGTCTCCAGGTACGTCCATAATCATCACGAAGTCCATTGATCGTGGTACCCTGCTTACGGATACGACAATATCCTAATGCCTGACTTCCGTTTAATGTCTGCTTTCCGGCTTTAACATCACGATACTTTTTGTTACGGATATAGTTAGTAGAATTCAGATACGATACTTCTGATTCCGTTAATTCCACTTCTACACCACCGACTGCATCAACAATATCCTGAAATGCCTTAAAACCGATCTCTACGTAACCATCTAATTCAATATTAAAGTTCTTTGCAATCGTTTTATATAACAGTTCAATACCACCAAACGAATTAGCTGCATTTAATTTGTTATAACCATGTCCCGGAATTTCAACATACAGATCTCGCATCAAAGAAGTTGTCTTTAACACATTATGTTTCATATCTACCGTCGCAATGATCATTGTATCTGTCAGACCGGAAGCATTATAATTGGTTTCTTTACGGTAATCATTACCAATGACCAAAATATTGATCACATCATTGTCTGAATTAACATGAATTCCCTCCAGATCTACATTCTCCAATACCGTGTCATAATCTCTGTTTACATTACTCATGGTACTGTTAAAGGTCACCTGTGCTTTAGCAGCAAAAAAACCGACAACACCACTTGCTACAAGCAAAACACCCATAACAATTTTTTTCCACATAATTTCTATTCCTCATTTCCGAGCGTTCCTTTTTAGGACTCTGAAAAGAATCCCGTATTCTCATACCTTCCTGCTATACTCTTTGCGTTCGCTCTGCTACAAACAGTATAGGAATTCTAATTGCATTTACCTGCTTGAAGAGGAAGAAGATGATTTGTACTTAAATTCTCCCTTTCCGTTATACTGGAACACAAACTGCTTAATCGCTGCTGCATTTGCTGACGTATCATAAGCAGAAGACACACCATTCGTCGGAACCAGACTCCATCCATCACTGTTTGGAAATTCTGCCTGATGTCCATCACGATAATATCCATTCATTGGAATTTGCAGCTGGCATACATCTGTTGTTCCCATCATGGCAACGTCCTTAATATATCCTAAAATTGTATCATTATCAAGGTCTGTTTTAACATTATCGAAAACTTTATTCGCGACAGCGATCAATTCTGACAAGGAAAGTGTTTTCATTTTCTTAAAAATTGCACTCATCAATGTTCTCTGTCTCCAGGTACGCCCATAATCATCTGTCAGACCGTTTGCCGTTTTAACCGGCACACCAAGACGGTTCTTGTCCGAACGGATACGGACATAACCTAGTGCCTGTGCACCATTCAATGTCTGTTTACCTACTTTTAATTTTTTTCGGTTTTTTGCTCCATGCACATAGTTCGTATCTTTCAGATAGTTTGTCTCAGACTCTGTCAGCTCTGCTTCCACACCGCCGATCTTGTCTACAACCTGCTGAAATGCTTTGAATCCAACCATCGCATAGCCATCTAACTTGATATTAAAGTTTTTTGCGATCGTCTTGTACATATTTTTCACGCCACCACGGGCATATGCTGCATTCAGCTTCATGTCCTCATTATTACTTGCGATACGTACCAGGGTATCTCTCATTAATGAGGTAAGCTTGATCGTATTGTGCTTCTTATCTAATGTGGCGATCATCATAACATCTGTCAGTCCGCCAAAATCTTTTCCATTTTCCTTTCGCAGATCGTAACCGATCAGCAAAATATTAACAATCTTATCATCTGAATTGACATGAATGCCATCCAGATTCACATCTTTTAATACATTATCTTTATCTCTGGTAATATGATTCAGAGAAGTGTTCATTGTGCTTTGCACTTTCGCTACACCGAATCCGGCTGCAATACTGATAACAAGTGCAACACCAAACACTATTTTTTTCCACATATACTTCCTCCCAATCACTCCTACTGCGTTTTTGTATAGCTAATATGCGTTTTTGCATAAGATAGGTTCGATTATAGCACTTCCTGACAATTTTTACAAGACGAAAGACAAAACAAACACCAACATAAAACGGAAAACAAACTTCGGCACAAACAGTACTCAGCGTTTGTTTTCCATTTTGCAGCTCCGGTCAAATTTTACTTTTCATCCACCACCTGGAAGATATAAAACTTCAGATAATACGACTCATTTGCTGCCCAGAGTATTGGATGATCTGGAGCCTGTGTCCTGAACTCAACCTGACGAAGTCTCTTATGCACATTTGAAGCTGCCTGTGCTATGGTCTTTGTAAACAGGTCATAGTCCATAAAATGTGAACATGAACAAGTTGCCAGAAAACCACCGTCTTTTACAAGTTTCATTCCTCTCAGATTTATCTCCCGGTATCCTTTTACCGCATTTTTAATGGAATTTCTTGATTTTGTAAATGCCGGAGGGTCAAGTATTACTACATCAAACTTCTCTCCCGCTTTTTCAAGTTCAGGAAGTTTATCAAATACATCGGCACACTCAAATTTAACCGTATCTGAAAGACCATTAAGTTCTGCATTTTTTCTCGCCTGCTCCACCCCAAGCTCTGATGCGTCAAGACCGAGTACGCTCTTTGCACCAGCCTGTCCGGCATTGAGTGCAAATGAACCCGTGTGCGTAAAACAATCAAGAACTTTTGCGTCCCTGCATAATTTTCTGATAGACTGTCTATTATATTTCTGGTCGAGGAAAAATCCTGTTTTCTGACCTTCCTTTACATCGACATAATATTTGACACCATTTTCAACTATCTGCACATTTGTATCAAATTCATTACCTATAAAACCTTTTATGCGTGGAAGTCCTTCATTTTTCCTGACTTTCGCATCACTTCTCTCATACACACCTCTTATGTTTATTCCGTCTTTTTCCAGAATAGCCTTTAATATATCGACTATCCTTTCTTTAAACCGGTCAATTCCAAGTGCAAGCGACTGCACTACAAGCACATCTGAAAACTTATCAATAACAAGCCCCGGCAAAAAATCTGCCTCACCAAATACAACGCGGCAGCTCGATGTATCAACAGTTTTCTTGCGGTACTCCCATGCATTTTCAAGTCTCTCTCTCAAAAATGCATCGTCTATCTCCTGCTCCGTGTTCCTTGTCATAAGTCTCACTCTTATTTTGGAATTTCTGTTTATAAATCCCTTTCCCATAGGGTAACCGTCGAAATCGTGTACGATAACTATGTCTCCGTCCTCAAACGAACCCATTATAGATGCTATCTCATTATCAAATATCCACATTCCACCGCTTTTTATCGTGCGTCCTTCACCCTTTTTTAATGTTACTACTGCCACATTCCTGTCCTCTCTTTACCCTGACATCAAGGCAACTTATATTTATTGCGATATTCTTTATACATATTTTTGAACTTAGGATCATCTGTTTCTTTTAAGTTGTCAAGATATTCATGTGTATCGAAACCATCTTCATTTGTCTGGATGATACAGACTGCTATATTTGAACAATGATCTGCAATTCTCTCAAAATTCGTCGTAATGTCAGAGAGAACAAAGCCAAGTTCGATAGTACATTTTCCTTTACGAAGTCGTTTTACATGTTTCTTCTTAACTTCATCGTTCAATGTGTCGATAACTTCCTCTAAAGGCTCTACTTTTGTAGCCATCGTAACATCCTGTTTCTCAAAAACATCAAATGTCATTGATACTATATCCCTAATGGCTTTTTCATATATCTTAAGTTCAGCTTTCGCCTTATCAGAAAAATGTTCGTCTTTTCTATATACCTCATTTGCCGTATTCATAAGGTTTACCGCATGATCTGAAATTCTCTCAAAATCTCCGATACAATGAAGTATAGTAGATACTATTTTTGAATCAGCATCCGACAGATCTGCGTTGTTGAGTTTCATAAGGTAAGTACCAAGCTCATCCTCATAATGATCTACCATATCCTCAAGATTCGATACTTCCTCAGCAATGTTTTTATCATAATGATGGAAAAGATCTATCGCCTTAAATAATGCATCCTCCGATGCTTTCGCCATGAGTATGGCTGTTTTCTGTGCCTGATTTACAGCAAATGCAGGTTTCTCAAGGAAACGCTCATCAAGAAGAGACTTAACCGTATGCTCATCTGTCTCATTGTCCTTGATAGTGAGTTTTGCAAGTGTAACAAGGAAGTTTTTAAGAGGAAGCAGACATACTGTTGCGATTATATTAAATGCCGTATGGATAACAGCTATACCTGCAACTGATGCCGAATGGCTCAGGAAATTAAAATGCACAAACGCATTTATTCCATAAAATCCAATCATAAATACAACTGTTCCTATAAGGTTAAAATAAAAATGTACAAATGCAGCCCTCTTTGCATTTTTTCTTGCACCTACCGCAGACAAAAGTGCAGTCACACAAGTACCGATATTTTGTCCCATGATAATAGGAAGTGCCGATGCATAGCTTACTGTACCCGTAAGACAAAATGCCTGTAATATACCGACTGATGCAGATGAAGACTGAATAATCGCCGTAAGCACCGTTCCTACAATAACTCCGATTATAGGGTTGTCACTGAACATCAAAAAAATCTTTGTAAATGCAGGCATCTTTGTGAGTGGTTCAACCGCATCACTCATCGTGCTCATACCTGTCATAAGAATGGCAAAACCTGCCAGTATCGTACCTACATCCTTCTTTGTGTTGCTCTTTGCAAACAATATCATTCCAACACCTATTATAGCAAGAACAGGTGAAAATGATGTCGGCTTCAACAGATTGATGATAAGACTGTCTCCCTGAATACCGGTGAGTGATAATATCCAAGATGTTATCGTTGTACCTATATTAGCTCCCATGATAATTCCAACAGCCTGCTCAAGTTTCATAATACCTGAATTAACAAAACCTACGACCATGACTGTTGTCGCAGATGACGACTGGATTACAGCAGTCACTCCGGCGCCCAGCAATACGGCAAATAAAGTCTTAGATGTAAACTTTTCAAGTATTACCTCTAATTTACCACCGGATGTTTTGGCAAGACCATCTCCCATAACATGCATTCCGTAAAGGAATAAGGCAAGTCCGCCAATCATTGTCAATACATTAAAAATATCCATTGTATTCTTCCTTTCAAAATTGATAGTTTCTTCTTTTACGGATACATGAATATAAATCCATGTACTTCTCCTTTTGTAAAAATGTCCACTATCTAATAATTATACCTAAAAAAAATTTACTTGCAATATACAATGTAAAATTTATGTATATTTTATACAAAATTAGATGTTTCTAACCAGAAAAAAGACCAGACATAATTTATTCTGCATTATTGTATGTCAATAAAATGCTAAATTATGTATCCGGTCTCTTTTATTTTAAATTATCCGTTTTTAATCTTCAAACCTTTTTAACCACCTAAACCTCATCGTTTCCGGCTGCTTCCTCCTCTAAAACATATACATTATCATTTGATGCTGTTTCTGATTCCTCATTATTCCCATCAAATATTGTCTTAACATTAAATCTGTTGCAATTATCTTCAAGTACACCTACAAGCTCCATACTGACATCCATCTCACTCCTGCAAGTGATGTAGTTCCCTGAGCCGCATTTCCAATACCTCTCGCACTATCTTCTATAACAGTTGTAATATTTGATACTGACTCTACAAGCTTGTTGATAACCTTATGCAGCTTTCTTGTCCTTTCAGTAAAATCATTCATCTCATCATTTATATAAACCGAATCGTCACTGTATTTTCTTCCCGAAGCAACAAAATTGTTATAATCAGGTAAAATATTACTGTCAATATATTCTACTATCCGGTTAGAATTTTTGCTAAGCTCATTAACTGCAGAAATAACAGTTTCATTTATATTCTGTATATTATTTGCTGTCTCCCTGCTGCTGTCGGCAAGCTTTCTTATCTCATCCGCAACAACCGCAAAACCTTTTCCAGCTTCCCCTGCTCTTGCTGCTTCAATCGAAGCATTAAGTGCAAGAAGATTTGTCTGGCTTGATATTGATAATATCTCATTAGTAAGACCTTCAACCTGCTCAACACTCTTGCTGTTATCTATAGCTTTCTTAAGATTTTCGATGATTTCTCCGATCATTTCGCCCGTTGTCTGTCGGCTCTCAACTGCATTCTTTTCAAGTTCTGATGCCCTGTGCTGCATATCATCCGAATAAGCTAAGATATTCTCACTTGACTTTGCAAACTCTGCAACGCTGTCATCTACATCTTTAACATTTTTATCTATGGTAACAAGTGTTGCCGATACTTCCTGCATAGATGCCGATAACTCCTGCATAACCGCTGAAACATCACATGACCTGTCATTTACAAGGCCTATGCTTTTCTCAACAACGGCAAAGTTTTCCCTAAGTCCGTTTGATGACTCTACGACATCACCTATAACCCTTTGCAAAACATCCATAAATTTATTCATTCCGTTTACAAGACGACCTATCTCATCCTTTGTCCTTACGGTTATCCTCTCGCTAAGATCTCCGCAATTATTTTCAAGCTTGTCTACAACGCTGTCAAGATCTCTTGCAGTTTCCGTAGCCGGCTTTGTTATCGTTATAATACAGGCAAGAATCGCTATAACACTTATGATAACTGATACAATTATCTGAATAACAGACATTCTTATAGTCATATCAAATGTCTGTGCCTGACTCTTATTTGATGCTGCTATCTCATTTTGTATAGCTTCCGTAAGTGCATTAATGGATGATTCTGTCTTGTCCACAAGCGAAGCCAGTTCATCATTTGCCATCTGTATCGCACCACCTATATCGTCCTCACATAGTTTCAATGACTCCATATATTTTTTATAAAGAGCATCATATCTTTCCTTAAATGTGTTAAAACTGTTTACCTCTTTTGCATTTTTTTTATCAATGCTTTTCTCATATTCTTCTATATTATTTGTCACACCCTCTGCCACATCCGAAATTTCTTTTCTGACTTCTGTCTTGGCAGTTTCATTTCCGGTCACAAAATACACAAACAACAGCTTGTGCATTTTGTGAAACCCAATAGAAAGCGAGTCCAGTTTATATATCGCTTCTGAATTTGATTCAGAATTTTGGATACTTGACTTCTTCAGGCTCTTCATTGATGCAATGTTCCATCCCGAATATGCTATACATATAAATGCAAGTGCAAGTATAGGAATGAGTACTTTTAATCTTATTGTTTTCATATTATTTTCTCCTCTATATCCGCTTTTTTCACCATAAATCTTATTACTTATCTAAACATTATACACGCTTTATATTGTTTAGTCTATATAATTTTATGTTTTTATGCCAATTTTTGTAACAGTTCAGCCTTGCATTTCTTACATTCATAAACCTGCCAGCGAGCTGTCAGGTGCTGCTTTGCAATTCTCGTTGGTACTGCACTACTTTATGAGCATTTTCCTATAACATAAAAAATAAAGACCAGGCTTACTTGAAAGCTCAGTCTTTATTATTAATTTCGGTGTCTTACTCTATCTTTTTTCTTTTTTATGGCTTACACATCCTCCGCAAGTTGCACAGTTTCCGGTGCAGCCTCCATTTTTCTTCCCGTTTATGACACTTCTCAATGCAGCAGCCAGTGCCGCCAATATTATTATGCTTATAACAATTGTTGCAACCATTTTTACGCCTCTTTTCCGTTCATATCAGATTAGTATCAGATGATTTTACCTTTCGTTTTACATTTGTGTACAACAGCAGTAACAAACAGATACAAAATCTTATTTTTAATATTATGTTGACTTTTTGTTTATTATTCCTTACAATCGTTAGTATAACCTAACTAGGAATTATTGTCAATAAAGAGATTTCTTCCGTATGACAGAGCGGCAGCATTGAAAAAACAAGTTCCTTGTGTTAATATATATTATGGAATAAATATATGGTGAGGTGAATTATGATGAATACTAACGAATCTTCTGAAAATTATCTTGAAACTATACTTATGCTCAGTAAGACCCTCCCTGTTGTAAGGGGTGTAGATATAGCAAATCATCTTGGCTTTAAGAAGTCAAGTGTAAGTGTTGCAATGAAAAATCTTCGTGAGAAAAAACATATTACGGTTACTGATGCCGGTTACATATATCTTACGGATTCAGGTCGTGAGATTGCTGAAATGATTTATGAAAGACATGAATTTATTTCAAAATGGCTTATATCACTTGGCGTCTCAAAAGAGGTTGCCCTTGAGGATGCCTGCCGCATCGAGCATGTTATAAGTAAAGAAAGCTTTGAAGCCATGAAAAAAAATCTTCATAATTAATATGAACGTTACCACGGAGGAAACATATGATTTTACAATGCAGCCACATCTGTAAGTCTTTTGCTACAGATGTAGTTTTAGATGATGTATCATTTCATATAAATGACAATGAAAAAGCCGCTATCGTAGGAGTAAACGGTTCCGGAAAGTCCACTTTATTAAAGATAATCGTTGGAAAATCCGGATACGACTCCGGCGATATAATTATAAAAAAAGAGGCAACGGTAGGTTATCTCGCACAGAACCAGGAATTTGAATCAGGTGAGAGCATTATAGAAGAAATGCAGACTGCAAAACCTGAAGTCAAAATCCTTGAAAAAAAGATGCATGAACTTTCAGACCGGATGAACAGTGCATCCGGCGATGAACTTGATTCTCTTATAAGACAATATGACAATGCAAGACACCGTTTTGAACAGCTTGACGGATATTCCTATGAAAGCGAGATAAACGGTGTTTTAAAAGGTTTAGGATTTGAGGATAATGATTTTACTAAACCTATTTCTAAACTTTCAGGCGGTCAAAAAACGAGAGTTGCTCTTGCAAAGATGCTCTTACAGGCTCCCGACCTTATAATACTCGACGAGCCGACAAACCACCTTGATATGAACTCTATCCACTGGCTTGAGGGTTATCTTGCCGGATATAAAGGAGCGGTTCTTATTGTAGCTCATGACAGATATTTTCTTGACAAGATAGTAACAAAGGTTGTTGAATTAAGGCAGACACATTCCACAGTCTTTTCAGGTAACTACAGTGACTACTCCATAAAGCGTCAGGCACTTCTTGACTCCCTCATGAAGCAGTATATGAACCAGCAGGCAGAGATAAAGCATCAGGAGGAGGTTATCACGAAACTTCGTTCTTTCAATAGAGAAAAATCCATAAAGCGTGCGGAGAGTCGTCAAAAAATGCTCAACAAAATGGATCGTATCGAAAAACCGATAGAAGAAAACACACAGATGCATCTTCTTTTCACACCTAAGATACAAAGTGGAAATGATGTACTTACCGTCAAAAACCTTTCAAAAAGTTTTGGTACTCTCTCACTCTTTTCGGATATTGCTTTTGAAGTAAAACGCGGAGAAAAAGTTGCCATTATCGGAGACAACGGTACCGGCAAGACTACTATCCTAAAAATGATAAATAAAATGCTCGCTCCGGATACAGGCAGCATAACACTTGGAACTAATGTGCAGATAGCATATTATGACCAGGAGCACCAGGTACTCCACATGGAAAAAACTCTCTTTGAGGAAATCCAGGACACCTATCCTACAATGACAAACACGCAGATACGAAATATGCTCGCTGCATTCTTGTTTACGGAAGATGATGTTTTTAAGAAGATTAAAAACTTAAGCGGTGGAGAACGAGGTCGTGTTTCTCTTGCAAAACTTATGCTTTCAGATGCAAATTTCCTTATCCTTGACGAGCCGACAAACCACCTCGACATCGATTCAAAGGAAATTCTTGAAAACGCCATAAACAATTTTGAGGGAACCGTACTCTATGTATCGCATGACCGTTTCTTCATAAATAAAACAGCAACAAGAATACTTGACCTGACAAAACATCAGATAGTAAATTATGTTGGAAATTATGACTATTACCTTGAGAAAAAAGAGGATAATGAACGTGCACAGCTTAATGATACTATCATCGCTGCCGCTTCATCTAACAATACTGTTTCTGCGTCTGCCAACACGCCAGAAGGTCAAAATGCCACTTCTGACACAAAGCTCAGTTGGAAACAACAGAAAGAAGAACAGGCACGACTTAGAAAACTGGAAAACGAAGTCAAAAAGATAGAAGCTGAGATTGAAAAGCTGGAAAATGAAAATGAAGAACTAACCGAACTTTTACAAACGGATGAAGTTTCGACAAATTCCGTCAAATTGCAGGAGATTTCTTCCAAGATTGAAAAAAACACCAACAGACTCGAAGAACTTATGGAACGCTGGGAAAGCATCCAATAAATAAAAGTCCGACTGCATTGCAGCTTTGATATTTCATTTTTGTAACAAAAAACCGACCGCATTGTAATTTGAAAATTTAATTTATATCACAATGCAGTCGTTTTTTTGTTTTTTTCTAAGCAATATTATTAATTTCTTTTTGTTTTTAGCTTTTTCATTTTCGACTAGAAATCTCTTATATGCTCACCACTGTATATCTCATCTTTCCTAAGCTTCGACATTATCTCCTCTTTTTTAGTTCCGACAAGAAGTTCACTGTTATATTTAAGATATTTTTCACTTGGATTGTCAGAAAGAAACATTGCAATCTCGCTGTTCATCGTAAGCTCCGTCACAAATACGACCATCTCCTGGCCTGCCCCGAGTGTTTCCTCAATAAATGTAAATACATTTTCAAGCTGCTCTGATGCCATGTCCTCACTCTCTTCAAGTATCTTTCTTTGATTTTCAAAACCTGAAAGTGCTTCTTCAAATGCCGCATCAATGTCTTTCTCTGAACTGATTTCTGTTTCTGACAGCTTATTTATAAGATGTTCATTTGCCCTTATCTCATCTTTATTTAAAAATCCTGCCTTTTTATCTCTCTCAAATAAAGATTTTCTTTCCTCATACAAGATATTGTAAATTGTTCCCGTTCCCATACTTTTTTCTTCAAGTTTTGCTTTATAACCTTTTAAAAATTCATACCACATATCAGTGACAAGTTTATTTAACCAAACTTTATGGAATGACACTTCAAGTCCGCTTATCAAAAGATTTACGACACTTACTCTCTCATCAAAAGACGCATCAAATATATTTTGGTATGACTGTTTCAACGGATTACCGTCAAGTATCTCCTGAATGCCATAATCATTTTTATATTTCTCATAAAGTGCAAAATAAGCTGCGACATCTTTTGCCGTATCATCATGCTGTATAAATTCGGCTATTATGTCCTCGTCAACTTTTATCCCTATATCCTGATATGCATCATACAGATTGCTTAAATCCTCCCAGCCTCTCGCCGTCACAAACTGCATTCCGTCTATATCAGCCTCTACTTTGTAGAAATTATTAGGTCGCAGCTCAAGATAATTTATTATTGCTCTGTTTATATGGTGGTTTACCGCATATTCTTTCCATATATTAAAGTCAGCGTCAACATCTATCTTTCTCACACGGTCAAGTGTCACCATGTCAAACTCTCTTACCGACTTGTTGTATTCTGACGGATTTCCTGCTGCCACAATTATCCATCCCTTAGGCACTTGCTGATTTCCAAATGTCTTACATTGCAAAAACTGAAGCATTGTAGGTGCAAGTGTTTCCGATACACAGTTTATCTCATCAATAAATAAAATCCCCTCAGGAATCCCACTCTCCTTAATCTTTCTGTAGACACTCGCAATAATCTCGCTCATCGTGTATTCGGTTACAGAATACTTTTTGCCGCCAAACTCCTCCTCAACAATAAACGGAAGTCCGACTGCACTCTGCCTTGTGTGATGCGTGATAGTATATGAAACAAGACCTATCCTGCACTCCTTAGCAATCTGCTCCATTATCTGCGTCTTGCCGACACCCGGAGGTCCGATAAGTAAAATAGGACGCTGTCTGATAGTCGGGATAATATACTCCCCATCCGCATCCTTCTTTAAATAAGCCCTCACTGTATTTTTAATTTCGTCTTTAGCTTTCTTTATATTCATTGTTTTTCCTCTCTTATTCCAGCGAAACTTTCATTGCCCATGCCGGCACTGCTGTCTCACTAAGCTTGTCAATAAATACAAATGCCGTATTATAAGGCATCTTTTTTTTAGGATATTTTCCTTTTCCGTCCGTAAAATACAAAAGTCCCTGAAGTTTCTTTATCTCACCTGTATCAATCAGGTTATTTACATATTCAAATGCAGGTCTGAAATCAGTATTTCCACCGCCTGCAAGTTCAAAATTATTTATAAGTATATCTATATCCGTGTCACCTGTAACTGTTATATCCGAATGTACCAGCTCGTCACACTGTATTATATGTATCTTTCTCTTTCTGAAAAAGCTGTCTGTCTCTGACAATATCGTAAATGTTTCCCTCAAAAATTTTTTGACAAGTTCACCGCTCGTTGAATAACTTGTGTCAACAACTATAACAAGCTCCTCTATCCTAAGATTTTCCTTTGTTTCTACCGGCTCTATAAGCGGCATATTTTTATATATCCTAAGACCATATGTATAATAATTTAAGTCATATTCATCCATATCTATCTTAAGCTCTTCCTTTAATATACAGAACTTTCTCAAAAAATTCCTGTAACTTTTCTTTCCTCTCTCAGTCTTTACCTGCTGCTGCCAGAAATTTTTTCCTTTATCGCTGTCTTTCCCCTGACTTTCTTTTTTTATCTCGCTCTGTCTTGATATTTTATCCCACTTATCCTTTGTCTGATTTTGTGCCACTGACATTTTATCTTCTTTCGGCCAGTGCTTGTGTGTATCGGTATAAAATTCCATATGAAGCCTGTTTACCGTCTCGCTGTCAGTTTTCATAAGTTCTCTGTATATAACTGCAGCCGATATACCGTCAGGATTTTCATCTATCTTTTCATATACCTGCATCCTCAACCAGCTAAGCGGTCTTTTTAATATTTCCTTTTCCATATTGTCTATAGTGTACTCGACAATAATATCACACGCAATACCCCAAATAAATAAATCTCTCTCACCTCTCACCCACAGATGGCTGAAAATGCAATGCAAAACACTATGTAGAAAAAGCCTGTCAAGGTATTTAGAGTTTTTCTTAAAAACGCTTATCATATGTTCAGGCTTAAAAAATATACAATTTCCATCTGTTGACATGGTCTCTATCGTCTCGTCAACTTGCGGTATAAGCTCACTAAAAGCAACATCAAAAAATCTAAGCTCAATATAAAGTTCATTCTTAATAAATTTAAAAATATCATTAGAAACCTGCCACTCCCACTCGCTCTGCGTCTGCACTTTCAATTTTATATCCACCTCCCATGCAATCACCTAAATTTTAAAAGGCATATCTCGACTTCCGTATATCCTCTTTTTTCCGGCGGTATTTTAATATAAGTGCTGCCGCCTCACCAAAGCCGGTCTCATTTGCCACAACTATTGCTCTTTCTATCATACTCCTGTCACCACTAAACTTTTCAAGCATAAATTTTATCTCATCAATATTTTTATCATAAATACAGCTACCAATGATTTCATTTTTGTTATTTTTCAGATAATCCATATACAAAACTTCTGATGAACTTCCAAGCATATATGGATATATCAAACGATAGAGCGCTATCTTTCCTGCAACCTTTACGCTTTCCTCTGCAGATGCCTTTGGAAATATCGTATCATACTGGTTCATATCAGCTTTTCCACCATCAAAACACTGTCTTGCCCGAAATCCTTCACCCTCTATGTTTCTTCCAAATATATGTGCAGGAGCTATCTCGTCATAGACTTCACTATATTCAGGATAAAGCACTTTAGCAATAACTTTTTCTTCTTTTATATATATGACTTCAATCTCTGAAGAAATCCTGCTGAGCACCTGTTTAAGTCCTGTAATGTCACTTATATCACTTCGTAAATATATCTTATTTAAGCTGCGGCAGTTCATAAACACATCACCGCCAACCTCTTTTATATTCTTTCCTATTGTAATACTTTCAAGCTTTTTACAGTTGTAAAAAGCATTATTTCCTATCTGCATCACACCATCAGGTAACTTTATGCTGTTTGCAAACTCACCTGCAAATTCATGGTAAATTGTTTTGTCTATATCTATTTCATCATATTCATTCGACTCAGCGTAAATCTGAACACTCAATGTCGAGAGCAACAAAGCCACGGATAATACAACTATAAGTAATAATCTGGTTTTATGTTTCATATTCAACCTCCTTGTTTTTCAATAAATTCAAAACTTGCCGTATAGAAAGACTTTCCTCCTGCGAATACTATCAATCTATATGTGCCTTCTTCAATAGGCTCATAAACATAGTATGGATTAAGTTGCAACACCATATATCCTTCACAAGCATACCAATTCGACTCATAATATGCAGAGTCAGGAGAATATGATAATCGCACCCATTCATTATCTTCACTGTCCCATTTTTCGATATATGGAATAGAAAATACATCAAACATTTTATTGTCAGCGTTTACAACATGCACATAAACATATGCATTCAACGGATAGGTCTCGTACCGCAGTTTCACTTCGATATCATTATACTCTTTTTCCACATCAGAGGTATCTGTAATATTGAATCCCGAGTAACTTGGTGGCAAGCTTTGATCAATTCGACCAACTTTATCACAATATCTTTTTCCACGTTCCACCGATTTCGCGAGTTCATATGATGCATTTACTTTATGCAAAGAATCAAGTGTTTCTAACTCGCCACCCGATGATGGTTCACCATTGCATGAACAAAAGAGTAGCAACAAAGATATTATGAGAATCAAAGGTATAAAAAACTTCGAATACTTATAAACCATGCTCTTCCCCCTTCCTTATGAGTTTTCAGATATTTTCGAACATATAAGTTCATAGATGTGCTCCGTAAACAAGTTCCCCATATTATAAGTTGTCGCTCGATAAGTTGCAATTCCAACACAATAATTATTGTAAAGTGGTGCACCATGCATACCTGTCAGCATATCGTTATTAAAATTACAATTATAATAGTTCGATGATGTAATCTGACCGTGGCATGCTTTTTGATAGTAGTTATAAGCCGAGGGGTATCCCGAAATGTATATGTTTTGACCAGTGGCCAAATTACTCGACTCTATACAATTAAAGTAAAAGGGGCGTTCAATTTCATCCCACAACTCAATAACACAGTAATCGTATTTCCAACTTGTCGATGAATCATGCCATGCCGTAGACCAAGTCCATCTGCGTGGATGCAAATATGAAGCTCCCGACAAAGAGCTTGAATCCATTCCAAAATAAATTCTCAACTCAATCAAAGTTGTTGTAGATGTATCCCTCGGCACAACACCCTGAGCAGAAGTTATCAAAACTTTTTCACTTACAAGGAAACCGGTTGTGCTCATAATATAATCCGTGGCACCATCACCATTCGAATCAAAATAAGCCCGTAAATAAGCAATAGATGAATATGGTGCGCTTATAGGATGGGCATCAAAGAAATCGGAAGTACCGATGATATCTCTCGTCGATACACCGCTACCAGTCGATAGGGCTGTCATTGTGGATGACATTTCGTAAACCTGCTGTTCGGGAAATAAATCCCACGTTGATTGAATCACCTCATTTTGCATCGAAGGGACATAGCTTGTAATCTCTCTTGTGTCATACTCACATTGAAGAAATTGGGGGGCCTGTTCGACTTCTGCAAAATCACCATCGCTCGTTTCTGCAGCATTGGCAGGAACCGCTAACATTAACAATGACAATATTAAAACAAAGTAAATACATTTTTTCATATCAATCTCCATTCTGCCGCGCTGT
>ERZ1106943.2370-NODE-2370-length-16325-cov-4.406146_pt1 | contig 16325 bp, 12 predicted proteins | sample MGYA00403671_ERZ1106943 | MGnify/ENA primary metagenome ERZ1106943 (study PRJEB35170, sample SAMEA104062427) | human gut metagenome | biome: human gut; feature: human-associated habitat; material: faeces | place: Denmark | collected 2012-06-14 ...
AGCTTGATTGCGCCGACGATCTCGTATTCGCCCTTGTCAAGCTTTGTTGTGTAAGCAAAGCTGCCGTCGGGCGCGGGCTGCACGGTTTCGTTGTTGATTGTGACAACAGGCAGATTGTTCTGAAGATCTGTCTGAGTCAAGTCAACATGCCCTTTGATTTCTATAACGCCGTTGTCGCTCGTTATGTCTTCAGCCGTTTCGAAGGATGCATTAAGCGTCGGAACTCTGAGCGTTATGCGCGGAATCTCCAGCTTTGTCAGCGTTCCGTCCTCATTTTTGAGACTTACCGAGGGGTAAATGTCGCAGCTTTCGCCCTCAATGGGTGTTATTGGGCGCAGGCGGTTGGATGCAACATTGAAAGTTACATATCCTTTTTCGGGAACCTGCTGTTCGGTCTGTGCACCTGTGCTGTCCTCATAAACAAGGACAGAACCGGCTTTTGCATAAACAGTGATATAGTAGCTGTCCGGATTGTTGGGGTTGACGATAACGCTGTTTGTTTTTTCACCGCCGATGCTGCTGCCGTTCAAAAGGGTGTATGCAAGCACGCCGGCCGCAATTACGGCCACAACAGCAAGCACAATTATTGCAATACGCAGACCGGACGCACCGCCTTTTCCGCGTCTGCGATCGCTTCTGCGGTTCACGTCTTCAAATTCATCATATGAATCATCGCGTCTGCCCCGCTTTGCTCCGTAATCGGCACTCATGCGGGCAGTGTCGAAATCATCTTGAATATCAGTCGAATCTCTGCCCTTTCCGCGCTGCTTCTTCGCGCGCTTGTTCCCGCGCTCGCGGCCGTCGTATGCATCCGCATCATCGAAATCATCGGAATCATATTCGTCATCCGGGTTTGACTGCCTTTCCGTGCGGGGCTGCTGCCTGCATGCGTTTGCAGAATCGTTATCCCACGGAAGTCTGTCACCGGCGAATGCGCCCTGTGTATTCTGTGCGCTGCTGCGGTTCGCCCGTTCCGCTCCGTTCGGGCTGCTTGTTCTGTCATTTCTCTGCGCAGCGGCAGCGTTTTGGCGGTTATTGTTCTGTCGGCTTGCGTTCGGACGTCTCTGAACTTCGTTCCAATCACCGACGTCGCATGTGAACTGTCTTTCAAGCTCATCAAGGTCGCTGTCAGTGTTTTGGTTCATGCCTGCGGGATCATTGTTTCGTGCGGCATTTCGCCCTCCGAAAGAAAACCTGATATCCTTGTTCTCGTCAACGAAACCCCAAGACGGGGTATCATCATCGCGCTGCGGCTCCGAGCGCAGTGAAACTGCGCAATTCTCGCATACTTCGGAATACTCGGGATTATCGTGGCCACAATTTCTGCATTTCATTTGCGTCACCTCCGGTTAATATACAAAAGCACCTTGCAGAGCTCCTCCGAGCTCCGCACCTTATTATACCAATTGCGGTTTGCTCTTTACAATAGGTTTTCGACTCTATTTGAAAATAAATTGTGACTTTTTTCGGTATTTTATATCATACTCCGCATCTCCGTCCGGTGATTGTCTTCCGCAGAAGAAATTATCTGTTCTCAACAACCCGCCGCGCTTTTTTATCGAATGCATTTTTATTCGTTTTGTGTTATAATATTGTGATACGGTCGGCCTCCGCGGCATGCGGAGCTGCAGATTGGAGGGATTAACATGGTCGAACAAATTCTGCCGCAAGAGAACAGTGCTTCAAACAAGCTGCCGTTTGCGGATGCGCATTGTGATTTTTTATACGGAATGACATACTATGATTATGATATTCAAACCGTCTCCGGGCATCAGAGCATGAGCCTTCGGAACATGGCAGCGGGCGGAGTGAAGCTTCAGTTCTTTGCCGCATGGATCGACATGCTGCTGAAGCAGAACCCGCTGAGTCAATGCCTTAACATGATAGATTCCTATTATCGAATGCTTGAATCAAATCCGTGTTTTGTGCCGTTCTCCCGTGATTTTGACGAAACTCAGGACAAAATTGCAACAGTGTTGACCGTTGAAGGCGGTGAGGCTGTCGAAGGCAGCGTTGAAAACCTTCGAATGCTGTATCGTCTCGGAGTGCGCGCAATGACGCTGACTTGGAATGACGTTAACAGTCTTGCCTATCCGGCCGGAAAACGCGGAAGCAAAAAGGGCTTGACCGCCCTCGGAAAGCGTGTTGTTGAAGAGATGTGCCGAATCGGAATGGCTGTTGACCTTGCACACCTCGGGGATGCAGGCATTGACGATGTGTTGGGCATTGCAGCACGCCCCGTGTTTGCGTCGCACACAAATGCACGCGCCCTATGCAGTCACCCGCGCTGCATGAAAGATGAGCATATTCGCGCGATTTCAAAACAAGGCGGTGTAATCGGCGTCAATTTTTATTACAGACAATTGACCGATGAACGCACTGCCGAACTCGACGATGTGATACGGCATATCGCGCATTTCATCGAAATCGGCGGAATCGACTGCGTTGCGCTCGGGTCGGATTTTGACGGCATGAACCGCTATATCGACGGGCTTGAAAACAGCAGCGGACTGCCGTTGATTGCGAACAAGCTGAGCCGCATGGGCTTGAGCGATGCGGACATTCGCAAAATTGCCTATGGGAATCTGGCTCGATATATTATGAATTTTTGTTGACAATCTTCCCGACTAAGCATTGTTTGACCGTTTTCAAAGTACTATATACAATATTTGCCGTTAAAAGAGCCCTTTTTGTCTTTCGGTCTCCCTGTTTCAGTGGTATAATATTGGTAATGCGAGAATGGTCTCACCGCCCGCTCCGCCGTTGTGCCGAGCGGGATTATTCTGAAGTGCTCCGCATCCGGTGCATTTCGGCAGAAACGGAGGTTGTGACATTGCAAACGGTTAAAATTGATAACATTTTTACCCGTATTGAGAAAAAGTATATTGTTTCGGACAAGCAGTTCGCCGCAATGCTGCCCGTGCTTTTGCAGCATATGCATGTTGATTCTTACGGAAAAAGCACTGTCAGCAGCATTTATTTTGACACTGCCGACATGCGGTTGATTCGTGCCTCTATAGAGCATCCGATTTATAAGGAAAAGCTCCGTTTGCGGTGCTACGGCACTCCGTCGGCAGAATCGAACGCTTTTATTGAGCTTAAGAAGAAATACAAAGGTGTTGTGTATAAGCGCCGAATCGAAATGCCCTATGCCGATGCAATGGAGTTTCTCTGCGGCGATGCGCCCTGCCCCGACAAGCAAATTGCGCGTGAAATTGATTATGCGCTCCGCTTTTATCCGGAGCTTCGGCCGTCTTTCGGAATATTTTGCGAACGCACTGCCTATGCGGAAAACGGCGTCGGGGATTTGAGACTGACAATCGACGAAAATCTGCGCTACAGAACGCGCAACCTCGACCTGTTAAGCGGCACGTACGGCGACCCCATTCTGCCCGCAGGCAAATGCATAATGGAGCTTAAAACTCCGCACACTCTGCCGCTTTGGCTTGCCGCACTCCTTGATGAACACAGGATCTTTCCGACAAGCTTCTCAAAATACGCAACCGCGTATAACATCGAACTTAACCGCATTCTTTCTCAAAAACGCGGTGCTGCACATTGCGGCTGAACGATCCGGTATCGTTCCGTGCCCAATGTTTTCATCCATAAACGAAAGGATTTTTCACTATGCTTAACAACGTTATCGACAGTATTTTCTCCACCACAAGCACCTTGACCGCAGGCGGGTTTATTGTTTGCCTGCTTGTTTCTCTTGCATTGGGCGTTCTCATCGCCGTTTGCAGTCGATACAGAAATCGTCCCTCCAAGAGCCTTTCGGTCTCCCTTGTGCTTCTGCCGATGATAGTTCAAACGATTATCGCCCTTGTTAACGGACAGCTCGGCGCAGGTATTGCTGTTGCAGGTGCTTTCAGCCTTGTCCGTTTCCGTTCCGCCCCCGCTTCAGCGCGTGAAATAACAAGCATCTTTCTCGCAATGGCTGTCGGCCTTGCAACAGGCATGGGTTATATTGCAATTGCGGTCATCCTTGCCGTGTTCGTTATTTTGGTTGACATTGCGCTTGCGAGCATCAATTTCGGCAAAGCGGGTTCCACAGAGCGCGACCTCAAGATTGTCATTCCCGAAAGTCTCAGCTATGATGAGGTTTTCAATGATATTTTCAGCACTTACCCTTCCCGCCATGAGCTCATCCGTGTTAAGACCACCAACATGGGCAGCCTGTTCAAGCTCACCTACCAGATCACTTTGCGTGATGCGCGGAAAGAAAAAGAGTTTATCGACAAGCTTCGTGAGCGCAACGGCAATCTTGAAATCACCTGTGCACACCCCGGCAACGGCAATGTTGAAATCTGATCGTTTTTCATCAGTCTTTCTTTTGCCGTATCATTCTCTGTAAAAAAACAAAGGTACAGCCGCCCGCAATTGCGTTTCGGCTGTGCCTTTTGTTTAAACTTCTCCTTAAATTCAGTTTTTGTTTGAGTCTTAAATATGAATTTCAGGTTCCGAACCTGCGCATTCTCCGCCGATCAGTTCGGGAAGGAATTCTCTGCAAATCACGCGATACGCGGGATGGTAAAGCCGACGGTAAGTCTCGCTGTGATGTATTGCCGGGCAGCCCGCCGCAACGTATTTCTTAAGAAAAGCCGACAGCGTTTCTTCGTCAAACGGAGTTTTCCCCTGCCGGCAGATTTCTTTCAGCAAGCTGAGCTTTTTCAGCATTCCGTCCGTTGAACCCGTTCGAACCTCCGATGAACGCACAAAAAGCTCCGCAAGCCTTGAGAGCGGTATACCGTACCGTGCCAAAGGTTCAAGGTGCACCCGAACGAACATCCCGCCTGTTTCATCCGTCAAAGGGTGTTCCCCGGCAGCGGCGGCTTTCGTTGTCAGCATACACGCTTCATACTCCCTCTTCAGATACTCCTCCGCGATCTCTTTGCTGCGCACAAAATGCCCGCAGCCGAATTCGCTTTGATAAAGCAGCTTTACTATGTCGTCCGGTTCACATTTCGGATACAGCTCAATATGCCGCTCGATAACATGCCTCGTTTCCCGCAAAAAGGTTTCATCCCGTTTCGTATTTTTCATATTTCTCCCGTCCTGTTCTTTTCTCGCGCTATTCTATCATATGCATAAGGCCAAATCAACAAGTCTATTTTGAATATCGTTGAATAGAATTTAAACAGGCCACTGTACGGCATCGTTTTCAGAAAAAGCAAAGGAACTTTACCTTGTTTTTTAAAAAACGCGCTTATTCAGTGATACTCGAACTTACGGAGGGCAATATGCCGGATACAAACAACAGCATCAGTCTTTCAGGCAGGGTTACGGACGGCCCGGAATACAGTCATACAATTTACGGAGAGGCTTTTTTCAAGCTTGTGCTCACCGTTCAAAGATTGAGCGGAACCGAGGATAAAATACCTGTCACCGTCAGCGAACGACTGCTCGGCGGCATACCTGTTGAACACGGTATGTATTTTCATGTCCAAGGACAGATACGTTCCTATAATCAACAGACTGAAAAAGGCAGCAGACTTATCATCACCGTGTTTGCACGTGAATTCATTCCTGCTTCGGCGGATGAAACCGATGCTTTTGCATACAAAAACGAAGTTGAACTGTTCGGATACATCTGTAAGTCCGTAATATACAGAACGACTCCTTTTTTACGTGAAATTGCGGACGTTCTGCTTGCAGTCAACAGACGGTACGGCAAATCCGACTATCTGCCCTGTATCGCCTGGGGACGAAACGCAAGGTATTTGCAGGATATGAAGGTCGGCATCGGAATGCACGTTATCGGAAGGCTGCAAAGCCGCGAATATAAAAAAGTTTTTGAAGACGGAACGGAGGAAATGCGCACTGCATATGAGATAAGCTGCTCCGCCGTTGAACCTTTCGAACCGACACTGTCTGACTGATACGGCGCACCTGCCGCAAATCAAGGCAGAACAAACACTTTCGACCGTTTTTTCGCTGTGCAGACACGGCAAGTTGAAACCGCACTTGAAATCCACGCCCGATTGTGTTATATTCAACAAACAGTTTTGCCGAATGCGGCAGAGAGGTTGGTTTGTTAATAATGCGAATGTATCCGAAAGCAAAAGTATCCGAAAAGGCGGAACGCGCACTCAAAGGCGGGCACCCGTGGGTTTATGCGGAGGAGGTGCTTTCCGTTGACGGTGATTATACGAACGGCGGGCTTGTTGATGTTTATACAAAAAAGGATCGGTTCATCGGAACCGGGTTCATAAATGACAATTCCAAAATTCGCATTCGCATCTTTTCACGCAATGCAAACGACAGGTTTGACGATGACTTTTTCCGCAGGCGAATTCGTTATGCGCTTGAGTACCGCCAAACGGTCATGGGCAGCGATTTTGACTGCTGTCGAATTATTTTCGGTGAGGCCGACAGTTTTCCCGGGCTGACGGTGGATCGATTCGGAGATGTTCTTGTTTTTCAAATTCTCTCCCTCGGCACCGAAATGCTTAAGTCCCGCCTGTTTCCGCTGTTTATTGAAGTATTCAAAGAGTTCGGCATTAATATTCGGGCCGTTTGCGAAAGAAACGATGTCGCCATACGCGAAAAGGAAGGTCTGACTCAGCACAAGGGCTTTATCAGCTGTGATCTCCTGCCTCCCGCACCGGACAGCGGATTGGTAATGATTGAAGAAAACGGCATCAAATACGAAATCGACGTTATCAACGGACAAAAAACGGGCTTTTTCCTTGACCAGAAATATAACCGTCGTGCCGCTGCAAAGATTGCTGCCGGCAAAACGGTTCTCGATTGTTTCACGCATACGGGCGCATTCGCACTGAACGCCGCCGCTGCATGTGCAAAGCATGTCACTGCCGTTGATATTTCTGCGGATGCAATCCAAAAAACGCGCAGAAATGCGGAGCTGAACGGGCTTTCGGGCAGAATGGATTTCGTTTGCGCCGATGTCTTTGATCTTCTGACCGATATGGAATCCAATCGCAAACACGGTTATGATTACATAATACTCGACCCGCCCGCCTTCACCAAAAGTCGGGATACGATCGGCAGTGCGGTAAGGGGCTATAAAGCCATCAATGCAAAAGCAATGAAACTCCTTCCGCGCGGCGGCTATCTTGCAACCTGCTCATGTTCGCATTTCATGACCGATGAGCTTTTCCGTAAGATGCTTCACAATGCCGCAGAGGATGCAGGGGTTCAGCTGCGTCAAATCGAAGCGCGTCAGCAGGCTCCTGATCACCCGATTCTTTGGAATGTACCCGAGACGGATTATCTGAAGTTTTATCTATTCCAAGTTGTATAAATTCATCTGTGCTATACAGAAAGGACTCAGATGCATCAGTATCCGAGTCCTTTTTCTCTGCCCCTAAAATAGCACCCCGGTACCAAATGGCACCGGGGCGCTGCTTTTTCAATTGGTTTTTATTGGGCGCACAAACGGAGATCAGCCGTATCCGCAGGTCACCAGTTCCCAGGCGCCGCCGTCGCTGCGGCCCAGCCACCACTGCCAGCCCTCATACTCCGTATCGGCATCCCAGGCGTCCCGCTGCTCCACGGGGGAGTGAAAGCTGCTGGAAAACAGGATGCACTGAGTAAAAGGCTCAGTCTGCTCTTTCATTTCCAGCCCGTTGAGCCACTCAATGTTTTCGTCGCTGCAGGCCGCGTCGCCGCCGTAGGCCAGGCTGTGAAGTTCACAGCCTTCCCAGGTGGCAAACTCCGCTTCAATTACCTGGATGGCAGCGTCCATGTCCTCCTGGGTGTAGAGTTCGGAATTGCCGTAGTCAATTTCCACCTTGGGCGGCTCCTGGGTGTCCTGCTTGCCGCATCCGCCCAGAGTGCCTAAAATCATGATCGTCAGGGAAACAGCCAAAAGTTTTTTCATATCCATTCCTCCTGCATTCCTCAATCATTTACTTTTCAGGTGATTCTGTGGCCTGAAGGCTGAGCCGTCAGGCCATAGGTTTTTTTACGCCTTGACCTCTACGATGCGGACCACGCCGTCATAAACATAAAGGTTCATGGTGCCGCCGTAGGCTTTGGCATCATCCAGCGTCATCCACTTGCCGGTGTCATCGTTGTAGCACTGAACATTGGAGGGGACCTCGTAGGTCCGGCTGCCGAAGTTCACTGCCGTCTTGCCGATCCAGGCACCGGAAGAGACGTTGCTCAGCTTGCTCATGGTATCAAATCTGGTGAACATGAGCCTGTCATTCACGCTCTTTTTGATACTTGCAGCCACAAAAGCACCAGTGCTGACACTGTTACCGCTATAAACCGTATATTTTTCTGTATCACTGCAAACGATCGTGATCGTGCGGTCAGTCTCCTTGCCGGTTGTCGGATCATACTTGCTGTCCACAATTGCACGGCCATAGATTACATCCTCGGCAAGGCCGTTATTCAGCACGATCAAGTCCACCTGACCGGCCCAGTTGGTCCGGGCATAGGAGATGCGTCCGGAGTTGACGCCGGTCTGGCTCAGCTCGCTGAGGGCGATCTGTCTGCCGCCGTCAAAGAGCATAACGTTGTCCGCCAGCTTTCTGCCGCCCAGCGTACCTTCCTTGGGAAGCAGGTCACCGCCGACACCGCCGGAGATCTTGTTGAGCTTCAGGCCGCTCTTGTCGGCATACACCGACACTACCTGACCGGCGTATTCGCTCGCTGTGCCGATGTTCAGCAGCGCACCGCCGCAGACCAACTGCACATCACCCTTTTCGGACACCACCGCCATGGCATTGCCCCGGGCACCGGTGTTGTTGGCATCCTCGGCACCGGCCACCTGACCGTCCGCCGTCAGCAGAAGGACGATCTGCTTGCCAGGCTTCAGCTTAGACAGGGAATCCACTGCCGTAGGCAGAACATTCAGTTCCTTGCCGCCCAGCACCGTAATGGTGGCGGGGCTGCTGGGAGAGGGCTTGCAGTCCTCGTAGTAGACGGACACCCTGGTATCGCTGACAATGATGGAATTGGTAGCGGAGGCGTAGGTCGCAACATCATACCGTTTGAGGTCTGCTGCCGTGGCAGGAGAACCGTTCTTGTAAATGTTGTAGCTGGTGCTGCCCGCCAGAGAATCCAGTCCGGCAACAGAGCCGTTGGAGCCGATGATGACCGCCGCATTGGAAACGCCATTGCTGCCGGTGATGGGCAGGAAGGTCAGGATCTCGCCGGCGCTGTTGAGGACCGCCTTGCCCTTGGAGCCGATGAGGCTGGTGGAGGTAACGGGGTGAGCCATGGTATACGTCTTACCGCCGGCAGTCATCGTGCCCTTGCCGCCGTCCACGGCAGTGAGATAGACCTCATCCTTACCTACGTTGTAGTTGAACAGGAGCGTTTCGCTCTTGCCGTGCTTAGCCTCAAAGAGGTTCAGGAACAGCTTGGCCGCCTGTGCGCGGGTCAGGCCCGCGTAAGCGGAGGTGATACCGGTGGATTTCAAAAGGCCGTTGGTCTGGGCCTCCGCCATGTAGCTCTGGGGCCACACGCCGCCCATGTCCTCGTCCTTGTAGCCCAGGCCCCGCATGAGGATCGTCACCGCCTGTCCGGCGGTCACGGTCTGGCCGGGCTTGAACTTACCGTCGGCAAAGCCGGAGATGATCCCCTTCCTCGCCGCCATATTGATGTAGGCGGACGCCCAGTGGGAGGGCTTCACGTCCGGGAAGATGGTAACGGTGGAATACCGTCCCAACTCGCCGCTGCCGTCCATGGCGTAAACTGCCATTTTGCAGAACTGCGCCCGGTTCAGGACGGTGTCCGGACGGAAGGTGCCGTCGCCGTAGCCGTCCAGCACGCCCATGAGCCGCAGAGATTCCACGGCGGTGGCGGTGTAGCTGTCGCTGACATCGGAAAATTTGGTGACAGCCGCCGCCCCGGCAGGCACCGTCAGCAGGGAGCCCAGCATGCTGATCGCCAGTAGCCAGGTCAAAATTCGTTTTTTCATAAGTCTCTCTCCTTTAATCCGCCCGCAGGGCTTCCACAGGCTGGAGTTTCGATGCTTTTGCCGCCGGGTAGCTGCCGAACAGCACGCCCAGAGTCACCGACAGACCAAAGGCCGCCAGCGTCACCCACATAGCGGGGAAAATGGTCATCTGGAACAGGAACTTGCCCAGGACCAGGCTGCCAATTGTGCCGAAGATAATGCCTACAATGCCGCCCATGCCGCAGAGCATGCCGGATTCGATGAGGAACTGGGCCACGATGCTGCTGCGCTGCGCGCCAAGGCTCCGGCGGATACCGATCTCGCGGGTCCGCTCCGTCACCGTCACCAGCATGATGTTCATGATACCGATGCCGCCCACCAGCAGGGAGATGGCGGCGATGCCGCCCAGCACCAGAGAGATCATGGTCAGCTGCTGGTTCTGATAATCCTGCCAGTAGCCTTCCTTCTGCACCTGATAGCCACCCATACTCTGATCTACCACGCCGGAGAGGTACCCGCCGATCTCGGTGATGGCGGTTTTCATGCTGGCGTCATCCTTGGCCTTTACCAAAAATTCTGTGGGGGCCGTATCCCCCAGCAGCCGGGTAGCGGTGTAGGGAAGGATCATAAAGTTATCCGTCTGGTAAGCGGAAGGGGTATCTGGCTCCACGCGGGCGCCATACACGCCCACCACTTCAAAGTTGTTGCCGTTGACCTTCATGATCTGTCCCACAGGGTTGGCGCTGCCGAAAAAGACCCGCGCCGCCTGCGCGCCCAGCACGCAGATCTGATTGTATTTCTCGCAGTCCAGCCACGCAAGGTCTCTGCCCTTTGCGATTGCCAGATTGTTGCAGGCGCTGTACTGGTCGGAGCCGTAGTAGATCTGCGGGGGACCGCTGACCACGTTGTACTGCTGGTCATATTTCCACTCCATTGTGGAGCTGTTTTTCGTACCGTATACCACCGTAGCGTTGGATGAGCCCTTGGGGGTAATGCCAATAATGGACTCCTTCAGTCCGGAGCAAAAGCGGTACAATCCGGTAAAATAGTCCTTGCTGATAGGGTTGCCGGCCTCGTCGTACGTATACGCATACACGCTCACTTCAATGCGGTTGGCGCCCATGGCGGCAAACTGCTCCATGGTTTTGGCCTTCATACCCTCCATGGTGGAAACGATGGTCATAACGGCGGCAATACCGATGAAAATAGAGAGAATGGTCAAGGCGCTGCGGCCTTTTTTCCCGCAGATGGACCGCCAGGCCATCTTAAATGCCTGCCCGATGTTCAATACCAATCCACCTCCTGTGGGTGATCCTCGATGATCTTGCCGTCCGCGATCCGCACAATGCGCCGGGCCGTGGCGGCGATCCCGTTGTCATGGGTGATGAGAATGACGGTGCTGCCCTCCTTGTTCAACTGCTGGAGGAAGCCCAGCACCTCGTGGCCCGTCCGGGAATCCAATGCGCCGGTAGGCTCATCCGCCATGATGATGGGCGGATGGGTGGAAATGGCCCGGGCGATGGCCACACGCTGCTGCTGGCCGCCGGACATCTGGGTAGGCTTATGCTGCGCCCGGTCGGCGAGACCCACGCGGGTCAGCGCCTGTATCGCCAGCTCCCGCCGGTCAATGGGATCGATGCCCTGATAGATCAGCGGCAGCTCCACGTTTTCCAGCACCGTCAGGTTCTGGATCAGGTTGTACTGCTGGAAAATGAACCCGATCTGCTTGTTGCGGATGCGGGAGAGCTCCTTGTCGGAAAGCTCCCGGACATCCACGCCGTCCAGACGGTAAGTGCCCCGGGTGGGGATGTCCAGACAGCCCAGCACGTTCATCATAGTAGACTTGCCGGAGCCGGACTGTCCCACCACCGCCACGAACTCGCCCTTTTCAATATCCAGCGAAACGCCGTCCAGGGCCCGGACCTCGCTCTCAAGGCCCTCGCCGTAGATCTTATAGACGTCCCGCAGTTCGATCAGTTTCGCCATGGCTTAACCCCACGCCTGATCGGTTATCATCTGGGTAAAGACGGTGTCGCCGTCATTTACGCCGGACTTGATCTCCACGTTATATGTATCCTGAATACCGATCTCCACCTGAACGGGATAGAAGCCGCTGGGGATTTCCTCGTCCTGATAGGGCAGCTCCAGCGCGTTGTCCGGCCGGCTGTCTGCCTGCACATAGACCACGGTGGCGGAAGAACCGTCCTCCAGCCCCACAGTACGTACCGCCTGGATGGGCACCATCAGGCAGTTGTCATTCTGGCTGGCCTGGATCTGATAGTTCACATAGCTGTTGACTTGCAGGTTGCCGTCCGTGTTGTCCGCGGAGATGGTGATGGGATAGGAGGCCACGCCGTTATTCACAGTGCTGGAAAGGCTCACCGTCTCCACCGTGCCGAAGGCGCTGGTGCCCCACTGGTCCAGGTTCACGGGCATGCCGGTCTTGATATAGCTGATGTTCCGCTCGTCCACGGTGGCGCTGACGGTCACGGTGGAGGTGTCGGAAACGGTCACAAGGGTGCTGTTTGCCTGAAGTTCCTGCCCCGGCGTCACGGACAGACCGATAACCTGACCGGAAATGGGAGCCACCGCATTGCAGTTGTCCAGATTCTTCTGGGCGGCCTCCAGCTTCTTCTGGGCCTCTTCCAGGTTCTGCTGGGCGGTGAAGATCTCCGTCTCGCTGTCCTCGCCGTCAATCCGCACCAGAACCTGACCGGGCGTTACGGCGAGATAGTCCACCAGATTACTGGAGATCACCGTGCCGCTGACGGTGGAGTTCAAATCTCCCACCCGGTAATATTGCAGCTTAGCGGCTTCGTAGGGATACACGGTATCGCCGTTCACAATCGTAGTGGCAGTAGCCACCATATCCTTGGCCAGCACACCCTCGTTGGGGATCACGATCTCGGCGGAAAACAGCTTAGAACCCTCCGGCGTGATGCGGCTGACCATGTGAACAGCCTCCACCGTGCCTTCCACGGTGGTCATCAGGGCAGGGATAGAGACCTGCACCTTCTGCCCCGCCTTCAGCCCCCCGGCGTAGGCGTAGCTGTAATACTGCTCCAGCCGCATCCGGGTATCGTCCGCGAGGACGGCGACCTTGGTGCCCTTGCTAATCTCGTCGCCGGGGTTCAGTGTCACAACATCCATCAGTTTTCCGGCGTAGGACGGAGAAAGATTCAGCCCCGCAATGTCCTTTTGCAGCGTATTGATCTGCTTCTGATAGCCCTCAACCTCATCGCGGGCCTTCTGGACCTCCGTGGCAGCATTGGGGGAATCAATGGTAAACAGGGGGTCCCCCTGCTCCACTTTCTGTCCCTCCTCCACGAATACATCCATCACCGTGCCCGCAGTGGTCAGGCTGATAGTCTCGCTGTTCTTGGCCTTTACCAGACCGCTGCCGTCCACCTCGGAGCTGATAGCGCCGTAGGACACCGTCGCCATGCCTACCTCGCTGCTGCCGTCCTTCTTTTTGAAGAATTTCACGCCGCCTGCGATCAGGGCGGCCACGACCACCAGCGCAACGATCCGCCGGATCGTACGCCGCCGCTTTTTCTTGTCTGCCGTGCTTTTTTCCGGCTTTTTCGCCGGGGTCTCCGGTGACGCCGGAGCGGCTGTCTCCGCCGGGGTCAGCTCCTTTTTCTCTTCCATGATCTCTGCCATGACATATTCTCCTTTTACGATTCTCCGGGCTGAGGCCCGCTTGTTTCCGATCCAGTGCTGTCAGCGCCCAAACAGGGCTGCCGACAGGCATATTCACCTTCGCTCACTGATGTTAATATAGCCAATAGGGTAAATCAACAACAAAACAGTAACAAATTCCATCAAAACCGCTTTCATTTGTAATAGACGGATTCAACTGCGAAAAGGTTTCCTTTTTTGCAAAAACTTTTTGATAACAGCAGACCGCACCGCCCGGGATCGTGGGCAGTGCGGTCACTTTTGTTGTTTTCAGGAGATCAGGCAGCCAGCCGCCGGGCGCTCATGCGCTGGATCAGCACGATGCCGCCGACCATCACGAGGCCAACCACATCCGATGCGGTGCCGGGGATCATCATGCACAGACCACCGGCAGCCATCGCCAGACGGAACAGCATGGGGATTTTCTTATAGACGAAGCCGTTCAAAGCCGCAGCCACGCCAAACAGACCGATGAGGGCGCTGACCACGATCTGCACCACTTCAAATGCGCTGCTCACGTTGTCAAACAGCATAGCGGGGCTGTACGCAAAAATGTAGGGCACGATAAAGGCCGCGATGGCCAGCTTGGTGGCGTTGATGCCGGTTTTCATAGGGTTGGCCTTGGCAATGGCGGCGCCGGCATAGGCAGCCAGAGCCACCGGAGGCGTAATGTCCGCCACGATGCCGAAGTAGAACACGAAGAAGTGAGCCGCCACCAGGGGGAAGTCCATCTGCACCAGAATGGGGGCACAGGTGGAGGCCATGATGCAGTAGTTGGCGGTGGTAGGAACGCCCATGCCCAGGATGATGCAGCAGATCATCGTCAGCAGCAGGCCGATCATAGTGGCGTCGCCTGCCATCTGCACGATGGCGTTGATGAGGATGGAAGCAAGACCGGTGACGGTGATGCAGCCGGCGATCATACCGGCCATGGCACAGGCCACAGCCACGGTGATGGCGCCCTTGGCACCGGCCTCCAGTGCCTCCACGATTTTACCGAAGGTCAGCCGCTCATCCTTGTTCAGGAAGCCCACCACGATGGCGGCCAGAATGGACACCGCCGCGGAGAACTGCATGGTGCGGCTGCCGGAGGAAACCAGGAAGATCAGCAGGGCCAGAGGTATGATGAGATAGGCACGCTTGGCAAGCTCGCCCCAGGAGACCATCTCGGACTTAGGCATACCCTTCAGTCCCAGCTTCTTGGCTTCCAGATGGACGGCGATGAAAATGCCGGTGAAGTACAGCACGGCGGGAAGGATGGCCTTTACAGCCACCTTCGCATAGGGGATATTCATGTACTCTGCCATCAGGAACGCCGCTGCGCCCATGATGGGGGGCATGATCTGACCGCCGGTAGAGGCGGCAGCCTCCACCGCGCCGGCGAACTCCGGCTTGTAGCCGGTTTTCTTCATCATGGGGATAGTGACGGAGCCGGTGGTCACGGTGTTGCCCACGGAGGAGCCGGACACCATGCCGCACAGGGCGGAGGAGATAACGGCCACCTTGGCCGGGCCGCCGGCGCTGGAACCGGCCACGCAGTTGGCCAGGTTGATGAAGAAGGCGGAGATGCCCGTCCGCTCCAAGAACGCGCCGAAGATGATGAAGACCACGATGTACTTGGCGCACACGTTGATGGGGGTGTTCATCAGGCCGGTGGTGGTGTAGAACAGGTTGTAGATGATGCGCCGCAGCACCTTATAGGTGATGGGCGTGCTGGTGGCAAAGGCGTAGATCACAAAGCAGCTGGCCACACAGATGATGGGCAGGCCCACCACGCGGCGGCAGCATTCCACCAGGATCAGAATGCCCAGAATGCCCAGGGCCACCTCCAACTCGCTGATGCGGGTGGCGTGGTCCACAATGGTGCGGAAGTTCACCACGTAGTAGAAGAAGCTTCCCGCGCCGACGATCATCAGAATCCAGTCATACCAGGGGATGTGGTTTTCGCGGCTGTCGCCCTTTTTGGCAGGGTACATCAGGAAAACCAAAATGAAGATAAAGCCCATGAACAGGCAGCGGCGGATGCGTTCATCCCAAACCGCAAACATATTCATGTACACCATAAATACGGTGAACGCACTGAGCAGGTAGCGGATAATCTTCTTCGGGGTTCCGGTCCAGTGCCGGGTATTCGACTCACGGTCGAACTTTTTCATCATCTCATCCACGTCGGCCGCGGTGCCCACATCGACAGCGCCGGAAGCCGGGGAAGTGTTGACGTCCTTCACTTCGTTCGCCATGCTCAAATTCCTCCTTGTTGCAGTATTTGCCCTATATTCCGCATCCGCCCGGGCCGGGCAAACGCCGGGTGGGCTGTCTTTTTAATTGCCGGGGAATCAGCGCCGGGGCCAGGGCGCTTCGTACACAAAGCGCACCAGCGAATTGCGCCCGCAAAGGTCGCGCAGGCTGATCTCCTCGCCGTTCACGGTCAGGATGTGGTCGCTCACCGTTCCCACAATGTACTGCAGGTTCGGCATGGGGGTGTCAAAGCCGGAAACGATCATGGAGCCGTCCTCCCCATAGGTCAGGGTCTGCCCCTCCTCGATCTGGGTCTGCACCCCGGCGCCAAAGCCGTAATAAATGGTGCGCACCACGGTGATCTGCCCATCCCGGATCTCGTACTCATCCGTGACCGGGCTTTTGTTCACCGAGTGGATGAACCCCACGCTGAAGCCCTCGCCCTCCCGCATCGGGTAGCGGGCGTACACCTCGCCGGTGGCGCCGTTTTTCAGCACCAGGCTGCCGGGCCGTGTAAAAATTCCGATTAAAA
>ERZ1106943.2372-NODE-2372-length-16324-cov-10.161842_pt1 | contig 16324 bp, 16 predicted proteins | sample MGYA00403671_ERZ1106943 | MGnify/ENA primary metagenome ERZ1106943 (study PRJEB35170, sample SAMEA104062427) | human gut metagenome | biome: human gut; feature: human-associated habitat; material: faeces | place: Denmark | collected 2012-06-14 ...
AGAATCTGGACGGCTATCTTTATATGGCCTACATGCTATCGCGGACGGTTGTACGAATAATAGGATGTCAGGGAGAATTGTTCAGCAAGGTGAAGTTAAGGCGAGTAAAACAGTTCTAATTCCATCCAGCGACGGCGGTAGAGACCGGGATGGCGGCGACCTCGGTATTTGGAGAAGGAGGTGTATTCGCGTTGGATGTTGCGGTCGCCGGAGCGGAGCTTGCGGAGGATATCGCTCTTTTGGACGCGGCCACTGCCGACGTTGTATGCGAGACATGCAAGCAAAAGACTGTCACGGCCATAGGAGCGGTAGTAGGCGCAGAGATGCGAGAGGTCTTTTCGGAGGATGCGGTCGGCTTCGGCGTGGGAGTAGTTGCGCTTCTTGAACTTCTCACCCTTTTGGACGACGTGACCGTATGCTATGGTAGGCCAGTGCTTAACGGTGTGAAGCGTCTCATAGTGGCGAATCAGCACGCAGGCTCTTTCGAAGGGGTCGAGCGCCATAAGGTTGGACTTATGGCGAGCCGAGGACGGAGAAGCATTGCCGGCCATGACGGTCAGCAATGCCATGAGTGTCAGAAGCCATATTCTCATCGGATTCGTCCTCGCGTTTTGGTTTCATTCTCGGATTTATCCTCTGTCTGCTCCTCGTCAGGCTCCTTGGCATAGTGGTCGGAGAGCTTGGCCTCGCCGTCACTCTTGAGGGCTCCGAAGAGAGACATGACATCAACTTCACGGAATACGCCGGTATTTTTCTTTGGCACAGCCATGGCTGCGACTTCCTCTTTCGACTCCTCCTTTGGAGTCTCTTGAAACGGAGCCTCGACCACGAGTGTCGGATCAAGTACGGCATCCTCAGCCGTATATGGGCGTACCTCCTGGCCGTTGTCGAGTTGCTGCTTGACGTCCTGCATTCGGAAGTTGATGACAGCTGTGGCCTTCTTCACGTCCGACATGACGGTTCGGATGAAGTCTGGCGATTCCTCCAAACTCTCCAACCACGCTTTGAGGTAGGCAGCCGAGTCTCCCTTGACGTGCTTCTGTATGCCATTCTGCTGGCAAATGAGAGCCGACCCGAGCTCAGCCACGAGTTCCTCGCGAGCGTACTCGCTGTCGCCAAAGACAGCCGCCTTCAGTCGGCCGAGGCGCATATCGCTTCCGGTGCTGTGGGTCATCTCATGCAGAAGAGTGCCGTAGAAACTCTCGCCATCGATGAACTGTTCTTTGGTTGGCACCACGATCTGATCCTTCGACACCGAGTAGAAAGCCTTGTCCTGATGCTCGGGCTTGATTGGGCACACCCATGCGTTGTTGGTAATCATCGCGTCAAGAGTCGGGAACGAGAATTGCTCACCCTCCTGAATGGGACGATTGACCGAGCATTGTTCTTCCAGCTTGGCGTAAAGTTCTGGGCGAACCTCCTGCATGTTGGTCTGAGCCACATTGAAGACATTGAAAACCTGATTCTTGGGGTAGACATTGTATTGTTTCTTCTCCTCTTTGGAGAGCTTGCGGTATTCCTCCCAGGGAATCTTCTGCTTGGTATCCTTGTCAACTACAGTGAAAGTGGTGAGGAAAACCGGGAAACTCTTCTCACCCTTCAGAACATGCACCGGCTCGCGGTCGGGAGAGCCTTTGAGTTCGGGATTGAGGACGGTCTGGATAGAGTTGAAGGTACACCACACTGGCAGTTTGTAGCCCTCCTTCTCGGCATGGAGCATGAGCATCAGGGCATTGCCGCCGTTGTAGTGCCGGCCGTTGAGATTACGGGGCCATACGAGCGCACCTTCTGTAAACCACGGCTTCTGCCAGTCTTGGTTGATTGACTTGATCTTGTCAATCATAAGCTCTGTAAAGCGGTCGAGAGCGCGGTCTTCTGCCGAAGGCTGGTTGGAATTTTTATTGAATCGGGGCATTAAAAGGGCGTTTTTTCATACGGTTTCAGCTCAGAAATCTTGACATTGAGGTCGAGATTTCCGTTGAAAGTCGAAACTCGCAGCTCACCCTTTGCCTCTATTTTGGCCTTGGGTACGACAAACGCAGGAATCGGTTCTCCGAAACGCACGAAACGGACGAACACCGAGTGGAACTCCTCTCCGATTTTATCGGTTGAGTAGGCTGAGAAACGCAGGAATTGCTTGCCGTTCTTGTCGGTCGGAGTAACGATGTCTTTGCAGACAGTGCCTCGGAACTCCATTTCGCCCGTTATTCCCGATTCCGACACAGGGTCGAGAGTGATGGTCTCGGCCGAGAGGTTGAAATACTGTCGTTTTTCAGGCGCACCTTTGATTTTGAGCACACCATCGATGGCGACACGACGGCCCACTGAGAGCGAAGCTATGTCGGCGCTGTCAGCGGCCACGCTGATGTTGTACGTGACGGGATCTCCCTTTGTGGTGGGAACCTGAACCGACAGACCGAAGGCTACGAACCGGCCACCATCGGCGGTCTCTTTTATGGCCGCGGCACGGTTGACGATACCGCACACCTTTACATTGCATTTAATCATATATACTTGATTGGTTGGTTAGTCTCTTGAAATTAATTTGATGAAGAAAATCAGGGCCACTGATGTCTTTATAGCCTCAAATAACGAGAAAGCAACGGCATACCATAGCCCTAGATAAGAGTAGATAACAAGGGTGATATAGCATAGAATCAGCAACATCACCGCAAGGCAGGCATAGAGTATGCACGTTCTCATCGCTGGATAGTCTGAGTCTGGTCATTGCCGACCTGTTGATTGAAATTCTGAGACATCTGGTTTGCGACCACGATGTTGTTGACTATTCCGGCAACACGCTGCTGCTTGGCCTCGTTACTAAGGTTTGAATCGTTCAACGTGGAAGAAAGCCTTGCCATTTCTGCGTTGGTCAGTTCATGATTGAAAGATACATTGGCAGAAGTAGTTGCCGATAGGACTGGATTGCCGTTCTCTCGGAGATTGAGAGTGCAAGCCTTGAGGCCGGGAGCCAGTGTCGAGAGATCAATCTGACGATTGACAGCCGCATCGGTAGCTGCCGCCATCGCATCCTCTCGGTCTTTGCCGTCAATCTGCACGGCGAGAGCCATCAAGGAGGTGAAGAGTGTAATCGTCATCTCCATTACCGGATCATTCGAAGGCATCTGAACGCCGCTGTCCTCTGAGGAGAGCAGCTTCTTCATCCAATCGTCTGGAGTCATTTCCTGAGCCTCGGCCAAGTCGTCACCGGGTGCAACGGCTTCGCCTGGCACGTTCTGGTCAGCATACTTTGCAAGAAGCTTGTTGCCGTTATGCATGGCTGTGATGGTGATGTTTCCTTTTGCGGCTATCTCAGCGAGATAGGCGGCAGGATCGAGGTCACGGGTTGTGCCGTCAGCCGACACCTGCTTCACTGCAAAGTGAAGATGCTCTCCGGTAGTTCGCGTGCCAGTGTTGCCCGACACACCGATTTTCTGTCCGGCATTCACTGTATCGCCTACTTTGACATCAATATCCGACATGTGCATATAGGTTGCCTGATATTTCATGCCGTCGGGACGGTCATACTCAATGGTGACACTCTTGCCACCGCCGGTGTTGACATTGGTATTTACCTTTACAACCTTACCATTATCTTCAGTAGCAAGCAGATTATCTCCCTTACATCTGATATCCACACCCTTGTGGAACTGCCTCTGACCCGGATTGATTGGGTCGTTGCGCATTCCATAAGGCGAAGTAATTAGCATAAACTCGTCTCGCTTCACCGGAAATGAATAATGAGGAGTCTCAGCTGCGGCTGTCGTCACCTTTGGAGTCGGAGTAAGTGGCCCACGCTGAGTAGCAATTTTGTCATATTTGGTTAAGTCCATACGGTCAATGACTGAGATAAGGCTGGAGGCATACTGCTTCGAAGATGCGTAGCCGGCCTTTTGCAAACCTTGGCACCAACCCTTGTAGTCATCCTGAGAAAGGGTGAAGCAAGCCGAATAGCGACTGTTGTTTTTAAGTATAAGCGAGTGATGCTCGTAGCTGTCACCGACAGAGGCGTATTTACAAAACTTCTCGTTGGGTTTGTCATCGGTGTAAAGACCATACTGCCCTCCGGCATCAAGCCAGGATTTCCCTGCCTTGACACCGAAGTGGTTGTTACACTCTCGCGACAACTGGCTCTTGCCGTTGGCACTTTCAAGAATGCCTTGGGCAAGGGTTACTGATGCCGGAATACCATACTTGCGCTGTTGCTCGATGGCGAACTCGGCGTACTGTTCTACATATTGTTGTGATGCGCTTGCCATTATCGTCTCATTCCTGTGTGAACGGTTTCTTCAACTTCCTCTTTCTTTTCGACTTCGACGGTCTCGACCTTTGCTTCCGGTTTTACCTCAGCAGAGATGTTCTCTCCTTTGGTCTCAGTCTGAGCCATTTTCGCACCGAGAAGGTCTCCGAACACCTTTGCGGCGAGCGAAGTCTTGTATTCGGCCATATCCTCGGCCACGAACATGCGGTTCCACTGGTCCCGACTGATTTCTCGTGCCTTGACATTTTCCATGCCTTCGATTTTGGGAGCGCACATGATCTTGTCCTCACGGGTCTTATAGACATTCACCCGCGTTATACGAGAGACATCAACTCCCTCGGGGATGTCGTTGAAGATATTGAAACGGAGGGAAGGATTGGCTTTCACCACCTCGTAGTATTTCTGGCCCAGTTCCATGCGGAGCCGGTCTGCCTCCTCGGTGTGGCCCTGGCGCAGGGTTGAAAAGAAGCGGTTCACATCCTCCCTCTCGGGATAGACGCAGAACGACGGCTCGTCTTTCGGTTTGACATAAAGCGTCCAACGTCCGTCATCATCCTTCAGGAGATTGACCTTGTCCATCAGGACTGTTCCGGCTGCATTGACTGCCTCCGACACGTCGAGCCGGGCAACCTCATTGAGCTTGCCACCCTTAAATGTCATTTCATGAACTGTCTTACCCTCATAGAAAGCGTCGTCGGCACGGAGCGAGAGCTTGCCGTCGCCGTTGTAGAATCGGACATAGCTTGCACCGTCCTTTTTCAAGGCTGATTCGATGCGAGCCAATGGAAAACCTTTCAGGGAGAAGTTGCTGAGTGTGGCTCCGACAGCGGCACGTTCCTCCTTCGACATCACCTCGTCGGGAGTGACGCGGAAGAGCTTGCGCTCACCCCCAGGAAGATGGACATAGCCGCCGGCCATGGCGCCGCCGGGGAGCATTACGTCATAGACTCCGGTCTTGGTGTCCTTGACAACTACCATCGAGCGGTCGTACTCGTTGGGAATTTGGCGGATCATGTCATGGACGAGATAGTGGTTCGACTTGGCGTTCCACTGGTCAGGAAGATACTCGAAGCAGAGGCGGTCGATGGAGACGGCGTGCTTCAGAGCTTCGCCATATGCCAGTTCAACCTGTTCGGGGTCGTCCGAACCGGTGAGGGCGAGGGCTTCTTCGACTTCCTTGTTGTAGAAGCCGAGGTTGAATTTCTCCATGAAGTCGCGCTTCTCCTCGGGCGACGAGAAGTTGTGGTCATCAATCTTCATGCCCCCGTGGCGGAGGATGTCACAGAGAATGACTGCCTCGGCAGAATCCACCTGCGGCTTCTGCTTCTCTTTCAGTTCCTCAATCTGCTCCTGAGTACGGAACCGAGCATACTCCACTTTTTCGCCCTGCTCGGCTTTGCGGATAACGTCGAGGGCGTTGTTGACATCGGCTTCGAGAGCATCTATCATGCAGGGATTCTCCTGAAGGTCGCGAGTCCATCGGTCGACAAGTTCGATATTCTGAGGGTCTATCTTGGCCGGAAGTCCCATCTCGTTCATCTTTACTGCGGATGCCACTTCTACTACGAGCTTCTCATATCGGGATGCGGCTTCGTCAGGCGTATGTCCTCCTTTCATCACCATTCCTTCGCGGGCGAGACGTTGCTGATGACCGGTAGCCGCTACAATCTGACGCATGAGTTCCTGGACATACTCAGGGTATTGGGCATACTTCTTCTGGTCGGGCATATAGACGGCATCCTTATCGGTGTCGTAGTGGGCCACGTCGGAAGCCTCTCGACGGATAGGAACGAGAAAGTCCTTCATCTGTTTGACGAAGGCGTTTACCGAGGCACGGAGCTGCCGTTCCTCGGCCTTGAGGTTGCCTCGCTCGTTGGCGGAACCGAAGCGGTCGAGCACAGAGCGGTATTTGTCAGCATCGGCATGGGGCATCACGGTCTGGGCGAGGTTGAAGAGCACGCGGATCTGTCGCTGTTGAACACCCTTGTACTCCTTCTGCTGTTCCGAAGTGAGTTTTTTGTAATCACCGGCAGTGATTACATCCTTGGGGTCATGCTTGTTAACATAGTTGTCCCAGGCATACCAGTTGAAGGGAGTCCCTTTCTCTTTGCCAAGCACCGGGATGTTGGAAGCCTTGGCCGTATGGAAGAACACATATTGTGACGAAGGATATTTCTCGCGGTCGGAGTTGAGCTGGAGAATCAGTGCGTTGAATGGGCTGACGGTCGGGCCTTTGGGATAGATACGAGGTGCGGGCATTCCGGCATGATTGAGCCACACCCCACCATTGTTTTTTGCATTGGTGAGAGCTTCGTTGATCATCTGGACCTGACGGATGGCGGCTTTCTCCTCTTGTGGTGATTTTTCTTTCATAAATGTTTATCTGATTTGTCTATTGTTCTGATAGTTGTTCTCCTCAGCGACCTGACGGTAGTTTTCCTGTGCCAACTGACTGTTGGCCTCATGACGGGCGAGGACGGCGTTAGCGAGTGTGTTGAGCGGCAAGGCTCCGGCCGTGTATGCCGCCACCACATTGTCGGGCAGCGTAATCGAGCATGGAGTGCGGTCGATGTTTGCCACGAGGCAGTTGCCGTTAATGACCGGCGATGTAATGCGCGGATTCAATTCCTCATCCTCATACCTCTTGAAGCGGATGCCGTCGGGGTTATTGTGGCGCTCTATGCTCTCGTGTCCGGCTTTATTGATTAGGTTCATGCCTCCCATACCGATTAGTACCATCTTCAGTATTGGGTTCTTGATGAAAAGTCCGGCGACGATGGAGGCCATAGGGATAAGGTTATCTCTTAAATGAAGACTTTGGGTCTTGCCGGTCATGGTACCCACGAGGATGTCAGGAAGCATAGCAATGACATAGCCGAGGTTCTTGCCTATGTCGCCGAGACCTGTAAAGCCGAGGTCTGACATCAGCGACCCCCATCCGGCCTGATTGGCTTCCTGCTGTTGCACTATTTCATTTTCATCATCGGTCATTGAGGGATTGTTGTTTGTTGCTTGAATATCATTGGAGTGATTATCATTAACTTGATTATTGGATGAATTGACGGCAAGCTGTGCTTCGGCAGCTTTTGTATCATTGCCTTCGGCCTGATGAGAGCCTTTGGCTTTCTGTGCTGTCTTGGCGTTTTCGGCTGCATTCTCCAAACCCTTCACAAAGCCATGGTACGCATTTTTCAGAGGTGAAAACAAGGCCGTGGCTCCCCGGTTGAGATAGCCTCCCATGTTGAAAGTGCTGACCGGACGCTTAAGGGTCGAGTTGATCTGAGTCACCCTTTCGCTTCGCTCTGCATCAAGATAGGAGCTCTTGGCCCTTATGCCTTCAAAGACATTGGTATCTGAAGAGAAGAGACCCTTGCTGATGCACTCCTCGATGGTCATCGGCTTGTTCTTAACGGCTTTATGGTCTGCGTATGCCTCCATGCCGGCAAATATCACTTCAACTCCCGCTAATTTGGCGAGATTGGCCCATGAACCGCATCCTAAAGTGGTCACAGTATCAATTCCGAAAGACAATGCTCTCGCACCCGTCCATTCCCAACCGTTGGCCTTGTACTTGTCCTCGGCTTCTTTCGCAATCTGAGCTTCCAGAGGCGAGCGTTGCAAAACCATCGGTAAACCGAGAAGACTTCCTTCGGAAGCCTTGCGGATGACATAATCGGCGGTCGACTTCGGAGTCTGCTCATCGACAAGGGTATCGATCATCTTCTGCTGAAGGCGGTAGTCGATATAGGCCGCGGCGAGGTCCGAACCAATCTGCTTCGATGCCTCGTTGTAGCGCTTCTGGCCTATCTCCTCGACCATGGCAGAACGCCATTGAATGGTCAACGCCGTCAGGTCGTGCATCATCTCCTTGTTGTTGAGTATCTTGTCACGACACATTTGGAGATAATCCTCGGTGGTTTTACTGTTCCACTCACCGGTGGCTTTAAGAATCTGACTTGAAGTGTCGATTCCGGGGCATGGATGGCTTGCGTCAGCCATGGCTGACAATATGCCTCCCAAACTCATGTCATATTCGGCTCGTTCCTCTCCCTGCTTCTTGGTCAGGAAGCGGCGAGTTTCGTCCATAACAGTCTCTACGTTGTCGCCGAGATAGCGGCCGAGGCAGAACTCCACCTCGGCAAACGCCTCTTTATTTTTTAATTCGGCCATGCTATACGCTCTGCTTTAGAAGTTGTTCTCTTGTTTGATTGATTGCGTTGTGATAGGCTTCCATCTGCGATGGGAAATATTCCTCAAGCCATTCATCCTTCTCTATTAGGTCGCGGATGAAATTGACTGCTATCTGTCTCTCAATCTCGATGGCTGCCTCTCCGTGTTCGGAATTGTTGAACCATGCCTTTGTGAACCAGCGTATTCCGAAGCGGTCGGGATAGACGCTGACTGTCCGGGGAATGTCGAAGCTCTGTATGTCGATGTCCCAGTCGGCCAATGGATCAATCAGTCCCTGGCTTAGTATGGATTGCTCATATACTTTTTTTTTAAGCCGTCGCCCATGGTGGACAGATAGATTTGATGACGGATAGCGAGATAATTGAGAAAATCGCCGATGAGCAGATTCTGAGCTTTACAAGCCAAAGGAACCGAGGACTCGTCGAGACCTCCGGGATTGCCGAGATGCGGGATTGTGCGGAAGAAGAACTGCTTGACAGCTGCCCATGAAAAGATATTGCGGAGCGATAATTCCGTTTGACTCGGCAAAAGATACTGACCCTGGGCAAGATCGGCGAGATAGGACGGATACCACTGTAACATCAGTTTCTCGATTTCCTCTTTGTCTTCATCGAAATCGGTGGGCACATCCATGTCGATGGTCTCGAACTCCGGAGTTGCAATCTTGCCGGTCTGTAACAACATTTTGATATTGCCGTAGACCATAGTCAGGAACTCCATCGGATTGATCTCATCATCCAGATACTTCACTTCTATGTGAAGTGACTCGGAGGCCATGCCCACGACGAGACCGGCCTTTACCTTCTGGTCGACCTGCGCGAAACGGGTCTTGAGGTTGGAGTATGTCACGAGATAGTCGCCGTGCTGAATCATCAGCGAGGCTCCATTGCGGTCGTTCATTGCTCCGACTACCTGGCCGTCGGCCATTGCCGCGATTAGGAAGTTGCGGGTCTTGAAGTCAACACCGTGGTTAAACTTCCCTTCAGAGTCTTCGCCGTAGGGCTTGAGCATTTCCACACGGCCGTTCTTTTCCTCAAAGGGCATCGAAAAGCCGCTTTTGGAAAAGAGATTTGAGTTTTGGTTATAGTTCATTGATTATCGTCTGATTACTGGTCTGTGATTTTGTTCCTCTTCATCCTTTGTCTGTTGTGCCTTCCTATCCAGATCCTCATTGTTGCCGTCTTGACGTTGGTCGTTCTGTCTTTGTGGTTGCTGTTGAACCATTCGAGAATTGTTGCCTATTAGCAACATACCGAGCAATGCTCCTGCTATTTTCCCGAGCCATCCGAAACGACCGAAGATGAGCAGGGCTGAAGCCACAAGACCAAGCATCGACATCATCGACACCTTGCCCGAGAATATGTTGCTGAAAAGGTTGCCGAACATATTGGTGCCGTTGCCGGAAGTGATGTCTTTCATGAAAGCGCCCACGCCTCCCCACGAAGAAGAGGCCGTATTGACATTGTTGACGGCATCTGTCACACCGCCGATGGCATCCCTAGCCGCGCCGATGGTGTCGCCCACGGCACCGACCGTACCATGGACTGTATCTTTTACGGCCGCATTGGTTTCTTCACCGAGTACAGCCTCACCGACGGTCTGCATTACCGGTTTGTCGTTGACGAGTGCCTCCCAGCCGACATAACCGACTCCGGCACCGATTGTGGCGGTCTTTACCGCCCTCCCGGCTCCGGTCAAAGTTCTTTGAGGATGGACAATCGGCGATGCCACCCATTTCAATACTGAACTCCATTTGCCCATATTACTTATTGATAATGATGGTTTGTTGTTGATTAAAGAATCCCGATATATCGGGTCATAGATGATGAGAGAGTCGCGTATCCACGGTTTTGGGGGCTTTATCCAAGGAAAAACCCATGGGTTCTTTCCACCTCCGCCGTTGTTGCCGCCGGGATTGACATTCACTCTACCGTTCTGTCGCCATCTCCGAAAAGCCGCATCTGTGATTTTTCCCTTGTCGAGCGGGTCTCTCGCCTTGTTGTCAAGTTCGAGCCACACATCGTTGAGCGAAGTGTATTTGATGGCTCTGGCGAGACGGGATAACTTGCGGTTCATTACTTTGAGTTTCGGACGGATGCCGAATACAATCTCGATGCGCTCCTTCTCGGTCATCTTTATGTCGGAGAGGCATACCTGGCGGATGTCGTTGACGATATCCACTGATGTCATGATCAGCTCGCGGTAGATGGTGTTGCGTTTGGGAGTCAGAGCAACGGCAAGAGCATTGGTCGGAGAGTTTTTCAACTGCTTGGAAAGCTGCCCGAAGTTTTCGGTCAATCGCCCGACCTCATGGTAGAAGCCGTAGATTTGGGCGGCATAGACCACGATGTCGTTGAAGCGATCAAGGTATTCGTTGTACTTCCGCTGAAGGTCTGTTGTCGCATCTACCTCTTCACGGGTCCATATATGGCCGGTGGTCATCATCAGCATTGCCGACTCCTGACTTTTCAGAGTCTTCTCGGCCTTTTCCTTGTAGGCGAGAATCATTCCGGCAAGGACAGGGTCGGTCTGGGCAGAAACTTTGAAGACAGAGAGAAGAATTATGGTTAATAGTAACAACTTTCTCATTGATGAATCGACTTTGCTGCTCGTTTCCAGCGGGCTTTCGCCTGTCTTGCTATCGTCGCGTTGTCCCGGTCAATCATTCCGGCTGTCACCGATGCCCATACATCATTGAAGGTGTAGTAGCGGATGCTGAGGGTCAACCGCTGAAGTTTCTTGTGAAAACTATGTATGCGGTCGTTCAGTGCCCAGAGTGTCTGACTACGCTCTGTACCGGTGAGCATATTCTTCACACCTCCTTCGGCGATTGCATTCTTCAATAGAGTATAGACCGATACCAGTTCGGTCGCTGTCTCCATATAGAGATTGTTCATGCTCATTGTTGCCACGATACCCTGGGGATTGCTACCGATTGCCTTCTTGAGCTGGGTAAGAGAGAGGAAGATACGCACACCCTCGTTGTAGAGGTGTGTCGAAGCTTTTAGCGATGAAGCATAGCCGTCAACTTTTTGAAGATAGTTGCTGTACTGCTTCTCCCACTCGTGGATTTTGGTGAACTCGGCGGCGATGGTATTCTGAAGGGCTGCTGTCTGCATCTGACCCTCAGTTTCTTTCTTGATCTCACCGTTGATGAGTTCGTTGCCTTCCGCCAAAGCCGCCCATTCCAGAGGGTTGGCAACGACTATGCTTTGGGCATCCGCGCTTATTGCACCGATACTCAAAGCAATTATTGCAAGTATTTTAGCGGTTGGTAATCTCATAAATTCCTTTTCTTCGTTTATTGTATTCAACTCTCTTTCTCATTTCCGGCACCAGTGGGAAACTCAGCCGTATGCCGGGCACAGTCTGCTTCGGTGTCGAACGGTCACAGGAGAAAATTGTCACTGTCTTCAAGTCGAGTAGATTCTGTAAGAAGCTGATATGCTCCTGAAAGTCGACAACCCGGTACAGCTCGATGTATTCCCGTTGTCGCCACAGGACACCATGCTCATAAATCAGCACTTCATCTGTGATGGTGAACGTCATCATCTTCAGATAAAGAAGCATATAGCCCAGGTGTACAGACATTGCCACCATAAGCCAAAATATCAGCGATGGAAGCGGTGTCTCGTCATACCAGCAATAGCCAAGGATGTTGATGAGAATCCATGGCGCTTTGTCGATGAGCCACTGCACCCAGTCTGGTCTCAGAACAATAGTGCCGAAAGTGGCGTTTGCGGGAATCATCTTCGTATTCCTCCTTTCTGCTCCTCAGGCTCTGACTTGGGTTTCAGCGGTACGACCTCGTCTCCGGTATAGATTGTCTTTCCCAGCAGGGCATCATTCCAATCCTTGTAGCATGGCAGAAGCGGAAAGTCCTGGACATTCTCTTTCGGGATACCTATGCTCTCGGCGAAACTATGAAAATGGGCGCAGAACTCGCGTCCGGCCTTGTCGTTGTCGAAACAGAGGAAATGGTGGGCATTGGGAGTGGCTGTGAGTACGTTGCGCATCTGCCCGTCGGTAGGTGTTCCGCTGGTGGAGACGTATATGGCATTCCTGGCTAAATCGGGATGTCCGTTGATCTCTTTCTCATGCAACTGATAGAAAGCCATTGCATCGTATGCGCTCTCAAACCATGCGACTCCCGCAACCTTATCCATCGGAGGCAGATTGTTATGGCCGGGATATGCCATCCACACACCTTCGGCGGAGTTGCTTCCTGCCGCCAAACCTTTATAGGTAGTCTTACCCTCTTTGTTGGGAAAACCTCTCAGCTCCATGCCGACTACTGTCTTGTTGCCGGGAATGGTCAATGGAAATGAGATATTGCCGAACTGTTTTCCGTCTTCACGTTTCTTGTAAGACACCTTCATGTACGGCTCAAAAGCCTCTTGGGTTGATTTGCGGATGCCGCGTGCTATCAGGAATTTAGCGAGATGCCATTTCTGGCGACTGAACTCATAGTCCATCAAAGTGAATGGCTTGCGCTCCTTCACCGGGTCGAGGATACGTGTCTGTCGCTCCTCAATCGGCTGGTTGAGCAAGCGGTGGCACACGACATTCACAAGACGGTCGAGCGACATTCCGGGTCTGTAGTCGGCGAAAAGATTGGGATGTTCCTTGATGAAGGAGATGATGTTGTAGTTCTTTCTTTCGGGTGGCTGGAAGCAGCAGGTGCCGTTGCCGGAGACGATGAACTTGTCGCCTCCGACACGGCGTCCGTCTGCACCCACACGGACATACGATGGGTAGCGCAGTCCGTCCCTTCGGTTGAGATGATAGCCCGCGTCCTGCAAGACCTCCTGTATGGAGATTCTCGCCTTGAAGTCCTCGTATGTCAGTTTCGGTAGTGCCATTGGTTGTAAAATGCATTTGGTTGATGTTATTAAAATCCCTGGCCTCTATGAGGCTCAGGAGGACGGGGCTGGTTGATCATCGCGTCGAAGTTCCTCGCGGCTACATCCTCTGGAGTATCGACACCGGGCTTGAAATAAGGTCTCGGCCCAGGGCCACAACCGTAAAACTCCGGTCGTGGACGCGACACAGCTCCGAAGACAGCCGCACCTACTGTCAGAGCCGTCAGTATTCCGGCTCCGATTTTCGCTCCATTGTTGGTTGACTGGATTTCTTTCATGTCCACCTCGGAGAAAATTTTGGAGAACATCTTCATGCGCTGGAGGTCGTTGACGGCGAGAAACTTGTTGTAGTCCTTGGCTGAGATTTCATGGGTAATGACCTCGCCGTTGATGACTGCGGTCATGGCATACTTCATATCGCTACCTTCTTTACCCTTTCCTTTGCCCTTATCCTGAGTCTGTTCGGTTTCGGCCTTGGACTCGGGAGGTATGGGTTGGACGGAGATACTCTCCACCGACACCTCACGGCCATGCTTCCCTTCGCGAAACCATGCCTTGTTGCCGTCGAGTTCGTAGAGGTCACGACCGTTGACAACAGCACCGATATCGGGATGGCCCTCATGGAGCATATCCATCATCATCTGGTCTTCCTGACTGATGGTGTATTCGCCTTGCTGCTGAATCTGAGGCTGATTCTCCACAAGTTTCGTAACCGACTGCTCCTGCTGGAAGAGTTCCTGACGGACTTCCGGCTTGAGGGCTATGTCGACCATAGTTTTGGTGTTGAGAGTGTCGAGGGTTACGGCATCAGCGAAATCATCCTGGATTGCTCCGTTGATGATTCTGATGCGGTCAGCCACAGACACCTCCTTGATGGAGTTGTAGGTCAGTCTCTTCACCTCGTCCTCCGTTAGGTCATAGACGAAGTCGACTTGCTCTGCGATGGACTGCACGGTGAGAGTCTTCTTCTCGGGCTCGATGACGAGTCCGTGGCTGCGGAGAACCTCCTGCCACTTCTCGTTGGTGAAATAGACATCGGACGTGATGGCCTCCTTGTAAGGAATAGCCGGTTCAGTCGGACGCTTGGGCTGAGGGATTGGTTGAATTACGGTCTGCATCTGAGCAAGAACATCCTGCTGAGGCACGGTACCCTGTATAGCTCCCTGTGGTGCACCTTTGTAATAAAAGCCGTAGCCACAGGTCTGCATTTCGCCGGGTTTCTGTCGTCCGTCGGGACGGACGGCCACCATGGGAGCACCCGCAGGGAACCACAAAGCTCCACCGATGCGGCGCATGTGCCAACCCTCCTGATTGCGAGGTGTCCAGCCGAGGAAGCCCCGGCCGAAAGGATGTCGGTGCATCATGCGGAAGTCTGCGACACGACCGTATTCACCCACGCCGATGCGGTTGCCGTGGAGCCCCATGGCAACGCGACCGTTGGCATTGCGGGCATGAACGAAGTCACGCGGAAGGTCGAAATCGGCTGCCACCACTGAGGCGAGAGTGTTGTAGGCACGCTTATTCGCTGTGTTTGTACCCCAGTCAACCAAGGCTCTGAGCTGCTTCTCGGTGATGGGATAATAGAGTAAGGGCGAGTCGTGGCCCTGTACCACGAGTTGAAAGCCGTTGCTCGACCCCGTGACCGTGGCTCTCATGCCATTGCGCATGAGGATGTCCTGAAGCTCCGGATGCAGTTCGAGATGATGAGGATTGGTGTTTTGTCTGATAGCCATAGGCGGTTGGGGTTAAGCGAGACCCTGTGCCATTGCATCGGCGAGAAGGTCTTCGCGGTAAGCAATGTAAGCAAGTGCGTTGGCATTGTTCTTAGGCATTCCTCGCTGGGCGAGAAAGTCATTGAACTCCTCGCGCCACTCCTGGGAATAGTGCTCAACGTAGTCAACCCAAGAGAAAAGGCCGCGCTGAACAAGGTCAATGAGGGTCTCCTCGGGATAATACTTGAATTTCGATTTCTTTCGGGACATTTTCAGGTTTTACATTTTGTGTGAGGCCGCGTTGCGAAGCTGATTACCCCGCTTCTTCATTTCATCCCAAAGGTCCTCGCTGTACTCGTCCTCGGGCACATAGTCTAAGCCGCCTTGATTATCGGCAATCCAGCATCCATTCAGGCCGAAGTTGAACTTGCCGTAGTCACGTCGGTCATCTTCGCGCCAAGCCACCTCGTCACCGGAAACGACACGAAGACCGACCTTCTCACGAAGGGTGACGCCGAGCGTCCACTGATCTTCCTGCACAGATGTGGTGAGAAGCTTTCCGTTGAGCAGACAGTTGCGTTCGGGCTGAGAGAGTTTGAGTTCGTCGGCGATGATCTTGAGGTTGTTCTCGATTACAGCCACGGGTACCGACATTACCTGATTGGTATCGTGGTCGAACTGGAAGAATGTTGGAACCTTCTTACCGTCAGACATCGACTTTTCGCCGAGAACGAGCTGACCATCGTTGAGTGCCTTCTGCTGAGTGGCGGGGAATCGAGAGAGGTCGGCCTGCTCGAGCTTGGGATAGAAGAGCACCGTTGCTTTGCCGGATGCATCGCGATGGAGTGAAAGACGGGCTGCCGAGAGAATGGTGTCACCGTTGTCGGCAGTGACCTTTATGGGAAGGAGGGGTGTGGTCTGGCCATCGCGCAGACGTTTTTCTACTCCTTCCGGGAGATCCTCAATCATCTCGCGGGTAAGACCGAATCGGTTTAGGATGTGATATGGAATTTCTTCCTCTTTAAATTCTGATTGGTTCATATTCGATTTTGGTTTGAGTTTAATTTTCGGCAAAGATATTATGCGCATCCCTCAAACATTCCATTCCAACCGCCATAGAGCCAATCTTTTATAATACCTTATCCAAATCACTCTATCGGAACGTAATTTCGGTACTCCATGCTCTTAATTATAAATATAATTCGCTTTGTTATAAGATGTTAAGATTTTGTGCATTCCAATGATGGAGAGACCGGAGCATGCTGGGACAGCATGGGAGTCATAAAACAGTGCCAAGA
>ERZ1106943.2374-NODE-2374-length-16311-cov-5.530635_pt1 | contig 16311 bp, 15 predicted proteins | sample MGYA00403671_ERZ1106943 | MGnify/ENA primary metagenome ERZ1106943 (study PRJEB35170, sample SAMEA104062427) | human gut metagenome | biome: human gut; feature: human-associated habitat; material: faeces | place: Denmark | collected 2012-06-14 ...
TTATCAAGGCCATCGAGCGCTGCCTGCCAATCGCTGCCGAGCGCGTCCGCACCCAGCTCGACTGCGTAGGTATCCTTGATGACGGGCTTTTGCACCGTGATCTCAAGGTCGTCCTGCTCCTTATCGTCGCCGCTGTCGCCGCCATTTGCGGTGTCGTCCTGTGGGGTCTTCTTTATCCAGGGGAACTCAAAGCGGACCGAGCCGTCCGCATCGTATACCATATAGCGCTGCGCAAACAAAAAGCCGCACGCCAGCAGCAAAATGACCACCAGCACCACGGCCAGCACGCCTCTGCCGCGCCTGCGCCCGCGATAACCGGTATAGCCCTTCGTTCCGCTCGATCTTCTTGCCATTGTCTGCATCCGCCTCCTTTTTCTCGTGCAACAGTTTACCTTTTGAGAGCAAAAAAATCAACAAAAACCTTTCGGTTTTTGTTGATTTTCCGTTTTTGTATGCTTTAGCCCTCGATAGCGTCCATCAGCGCGACGCGGCGGGCGTGGCGGCCGCCCTCAAACGCGGTGGAGAGGAACGTCTCGACCATGGCCGCGGCCAGCTTCGGGCCCGTGAAGCCCGCGCCGATGGCCATCATGTTCGCGTTGTTGTGCTGGCGGCAGAGCTGCGCCTCGAGCGTATCGGCGCAGTGCGCGCAGCGGATGCCCTTGACCTTGTTCGCTGCAATGGAGATGCCGATGCCCGTCGTGCACACGACGATACCGTACTCGCACTCTCCGCTCGCGACGGCACGCGCGGCGGCCTCGCCGAAAATGGGATAGTCGCAGCTCTCGGTGGAATAGGTGCCGCAGTCCTTGACCTCGTGGCCCAGGCCCTCCAGCTGCTTTTTGATGTCTTCCTTCATGGCGTATCCGCCGTGGTCACAGCCCAATGCGATCTTCATAGTGTTTCTCCTTTTGTCAGTCAGATTTTGTGAAAGACCGGTTTTTTCTTTTCAAACGTGCACACATAGTTGAGGCCGCAGCTCTTGAGTAATTCCTGCGTCTCGCGGGCGCGCATGCCGACGAATTCCGGCGTATGCGCGTCGGTGCCGATGGTGATGATCTCGCCGCTGAGCTCGTGATAGAGCCTCAGCCATTTGGCGTCCGGCAGCGGCGTGTTGCCGCGGTTGACGTTGCACTCGATGCCGCAGCCGTTTTCAATGAGCGCGCGGAACACCTGCGCCACCTCGTCCTCGAAGCCGTCAAAGCTCATGTGCATACCGTGGTTCTCGTTCATGTAGCGAAGCGGCAGCGTCAGGTGGCCGAGCACGGAGAACTTCCCCCACTTGGCCGTCTCCAGAACGAGCGTTAAATAGTCCGCGATCTGCTCGCGCGCCTCCTGCTCCGTGGCCTCGGGCATGAAGTAGAGGTCGTTCCAATCGTACTTTTCCGACAGCTGATGCTGCGAACCGATGACAAAGTCGAGCTCCGGCAAACGCGAGAGCAGCTCGTCTGCGTAGGCAAAGTCGCGCATCGCCTCGCCGAGCTCGATACCGCGGCGGACGATGATCTTCCCGTCCGCCGCCTGGTCGGCGCGCGCAAAGGTCTCTTCACGATTCGAAAAATCGTGCTCCCAGTGCGCCGTCTCCCTCGGGCGGAACAGGTCTACATGGTCGGTCAGGCACATTTCCTGCAAACCCTGCGCGATGCCCGCGCGCACCATGTCTTCCACCGGCGTTTTCGAGTCGAACGAAAGCGAACAGTGGGTGTGATAATCGGATAAATACATCTTCTATTCGTTACAGCTTGAACTTTCCGAAAAAGCTCTTGTGTTCCTCATAATTCTTCTCGCCGAGCGACTCGCTGAACTTCTTGAGCGCTTCCTTCTGCTCGCGGTTCAGGTTGCGCGGCGTCTCGATATACACGGTGACGTACTGGTCGCCGCGGCCGCGGCCGTTGAGGCCGGGAATGCCCTTGCCTTTCAGGCGGAACGTCGTGCCGCTCTGTGTCCCCTCGGGGATGGTGTACTTCACCTTGCCGTCGATCGTCGGGATCTCAAGCTCCGCGCCGAGCACCGCCTGCGTGAACGTGATGGGCGCTTCGCACAGGACGCTCGTGCCCTCGCGGCGGAAGATCTCGTGCGGACGCACGGACACAACGATCAGAAGGTCGCCCGCGGGGCCGCCGTTCTTGCCCGCGTTGCCCTGCGCGCGCAGCGAAATGGTCTGCCCGTTGTCGATGCCCGCAGGAATGCTGACCTTGATGGTCTTGCGGTGGCGGATCATGCCCTTGCCGCCGCACTTGGGGCAGGGCTGGTGGATGATCTTACCCTTGCCTCCGCAGCGCTGGCAGGGGGCCGACGTCGACATATAGCCCAGCGGCGTCTGGCGGCGCTGCTGGATCACGCCGCTGCCGCGACAGTCAGGGCAGACCTCGGCGGTCGTGCCCTTGGCGCAGCCCGAGCCGCGGCAGTCAGGACACTGCTCGATGCGGTCGATGCTGACTTCCTTCTCGCAGCCGAAGGCCGCCTCTTCAAAGCTGATGTTCACGCTCGTGCGCAGGCTTTCGCCGCGCTGGGGCGCGTTGGGGTTCGCGCGCGCGCCGCCGAAGCCACCGCCGAAGAAGCTGCCGAAGATATCGCCGAGGTCGCCGAAGTCGAACCCGCCCGCGCCGTAAGCGCCGCCACCGGCGCCTGCGCCGTAATTCGGGTCAACGCCCGCAAAGCCGAACTGGTCGTAGCGCGCCTTCTTGTCTGGGTCGCTCAAAACCTCGTTCGCCTCGTTGATCTCCTTGAACTTCTCCTCGGCTTCCTTGTCGCCGGGGTTCATGTCGGGGTGATACTTGCGTGCGAGCTTTTTGTATGCTTTTTTGATCTCTTCTTCCGAAGCGCCCTTGGAAACGCCGAGCACCTCGTAATAGTCTCTTTTATTTTCAGCCATAGACTACGCTCCTAAAAACGCCGCAATCGGGGGCAGTATAAACTGTCCCCGCTGCGTCGATCGGTTTCAAATTACTTCTTGTTGTTGTCGTCGTCATCCACGACCTTGTAGTCAGCATCATAATACTGCTGACCGTTCGGGCCGGTCTGCGCGCCGCCGTTCTGGCCGCCCATGTCGGGGCCAGCCTGTGCGCCGCCCTGCGGGTTCGCCTGCTGATAGAGCTTCTCGCTCATCTGGTAGAACATCTGCGTGAGCTCTTCGGTCGCGCTCTTGATGGCGTCGGTATCGTCGCCCTTGAGGACTTCCTTCAGCTTGTCGATACCACTCTGGACCTTGGCCTTCTCGTCCGCGGGGATCTTGTCGCCCACTTCGCCGAGGGTCTTCTCGCTCTGGTAGACCATCTGGTCGGCCTGGTTGCGGACTTCGACCTTTTCCTTGATCTTGGCGTCCTCAGCGGCGTACTGCTCGGCGTCCTTGACGGCCTTTTCGATATCCTCCTTGCTCATGTTGGAGGAAGAGGTGATGGTGATGTGCTGCTCAGTGCCGGTGCCGAGGTCCTTCGCGCTGACGTTCACGATGCCGTTGGCGTCGATATCGAATGTGACCTCGATCTGAGGCACGCCGCGGCGGGCCGGAGCGATGCCGTCGAGGTGGAAGCGGCCGAGGCTCTTGTTGGCAGCGGCCATCTCACGCTCGCCCTGCAGAACGTTGACTTCAACGCTCGTCTGGTTATCGGCGGCGGTGGAGAAGATCTGGCTCTTCTTCACGGGGATGGTGGTGTTGCGGTCGATGAGCTTGGTGCAAACGCCGCCCATGGTCTCAATGCCGAGGGACAGCGGGGTGACGTCGAGCAGCAGCAGGCCCTTGACATCGCCGGTCAGAACGCCCGCCTGAAGAGCAGCGCCCATGGCGACGCACTCATCGGGGTTGATGCCCTTGAAGCCTTCCTTGCCGGTGAGCTTCTTGACCATTTCCTGCACGGCGGGGATACGGCTGGAGCCGCCCACCATCAGGACCTTGTGAATATCGTTTCCGGTAAGACCGGCGTCGCTCATAGCCTGCTTGACGGGGCCGGCGGTCGCTTCAACCAGATGCGCGGTCAGCTCGTTGAACTTCGCGCGGGTGAGGGTGAGGTCGAGGTGCTTCGGGCCGGTGGCGTCGGCGGTGATATAGGGCAGGTTGATGTTGGTGGAGGTCACGCCGGACAGCTCGATCTTGGCCTTCTCGGCGGCTTCCTTCAGGCGCTGCATGGCGACCTTGTCGCCGCTGAGGTCCACGCCGTCGGTGCGCTTGAACTCGCTGACCATCCACTTCATGATGCACTCGTCGAAGTCGTCGCCGCCGAGACGGTTGTTGCCGGCGGTGGCCAGAACCTCGATCACGCCGTCGTCGATGTCGAGGATGGAGACATCGAACGTGCCGCCGCCGAGGTCGTAGACCATGACCTTCTGGCTCTGCTCCTTATCCACGCCGTAGGCGAGGGCGGCAGCGGTCGGCTCGTTGATGATACGCTTGACCTCAAGACCGGCGATCTTGCCGGCGTCCTTGGTGGCCTGACGCTGAGAGTCGGTGAAGTACGCGGGGACGGTGATGACCGCCTCGGTGACGGTCTGGCCCAGATAGGCCTCGGCGTCGCTCTTGAGCTTCTGCAGGATCATGGCGCTGATCTCCTGGGGCGTGTAGGCCTTCCCGTCGATGCTCACCCGGTGATCAGAGCCCATCTCGCGCTTGATGGAGGAGATGGTGCGGTCGGGGTTGGTGATGGCCTGGCGCTTGGCCACCTGGCCAACCATGCGCTCGCCGGTCTTGGAAAATGCCACCACGGACGGGGTGGTGCGGTTGCCCTCTGCGTTGGGGATAACAACTGCCTCGCCGCCCTCCATGACGGCTACGCAGGAATTGGTGGTGCCAAGGTCGATACCGATAACTTTAGACATAATGATTGCCTCCTGAATATATGAAATAAAATTTTAGTCTGTCAAAAAAGCAGGATGATCTCCGTCATCAGTCCGCCGGATTCTCCGGCACGATGATGGCGGCGATGATATACGCCAGCAGTCCGCTGCCGCCCAGCAGGCTGAACACCACCCAGGCCAGACGGACCAGCGTGGGGTCAATGCCGAAATATTCCGCGATTCCCGCGCACACGCCGGAGATCATCCGGTTGTCGCGGCTCTTATACAGTCTTTTTCCGTTCATAGCACAAGCTCCTTTCAGTTGGCTACCTTCACCATGGCGAACCGCAGGACCTTGTCGTCCATGGCATATCCCTGCTGGAATACCTCCACCACGGTGTTTTCTCCGGCGCTCTCATCCTCCACATGCATCACGGCGTTGTGGCGGGCAGGGTCAAAGGGCTGGCCCAGCGCTTCAATTTGCTGCACCCCCAGCTTTTCCAGCACGGTCATGAACTGCCTGCAGATCATTTCCATGCCCTGGCGGTGGGGGTCGCCCTCTTCAAACTGGGAAAGGCCCCGCTCCAGATTATCCAGCACCTCCAGGAAGGGCTTCACGGTGTCGGCCTTGGCGTCGCCGTACAGGCTCTCCTTTTCCTTGGCGGTGCGTTTGCGGTAGTTGTCGTACTCCGCCGCCAAACGCAGATATTTGTCGCTGGCGTCGGACACCATCTTGGCCAGCTGCTCCATTTTTTCCATCTGATCCCGGGTAACGGTGAAGGTCTCCTCCGCCGTTTCCGGAGACGGCTCCTGCTGGGGCTGGGTCTCCGGGGTGTCCGTGTTTTCCTGTTCCTGCTTGTTTTTCTGATTCACATTCTCGCTCATGTTTCCTGGTCCTCCTTGGGGGGCAGCTGGTTCTTCCCGAACATGCGGCCCAGGCTCTCTGCAAAGTAGCTCAGGCGCGCCGCCACGGTGGCGTAGTCCATCCGGGTGGGTCCGACCACGCCCACCAGGCCCCGCATATTGTCTCCGATGTCATAGCTGGCCACCACCACGCTGCTGTCCCGCAGGGCCTCGCTGAGATTTTCCGGGCCGATGAGGATCTGCACCGGGCCGCCCTCCGTGGGCGCCGGCAGCTGCTCTTTATTGTCCACCATAAAGGTCATCAGGTCGTGGGCCTTGTCCGCGTCCCGGTATTCCGGGAACCGCAGGAATTCCTTGGCCCCGCTGGGAAAGACCTCCTGGCTGTTTGCTTCCTTCAATAGCCGCCCGGCGTATTCCACCACCTGGTTCAGCGGCAGGAACCACTGACCGGGCACCTGCTCGGACAGGCTCATGAGCCGTCCGTTCATATCCTCCGGGCCGATCCCCGTGAAGTGGGTGTTCAGCAGATGGCTCATGTCCGGCAGGCCGCCGTCGGCCACCGGCAATTGCAGCGGCAGCAGCTGGCTTTTCACCTGGCTGTCCGACAGCATCACCACGGCAATGAAGCTGTTGGCATCCACCGGAATCAGCTCGAACCGCCGCACGGTGGCGGCTGTCTTGTGATCCGCCACGGTATAGGCCGGATAACCCACAAAGGAGGACACCATCTGGCCTGCCCGGGCCATGAGCTGATCCGTCCCCGCCAGCTTCTCCGCCAGAGAGGCGTTGAGCTTATCCTCCTCCTCCCGGCTCAGGGCGCGATGCTCCATCAGCTCGTTGACGTACAGCCGATAGCCCTTGGCGGAGGGGACCCGCCCGGCGGAGGTGTGCGGCTGCTCCAGATAGCCCATTTCCGTCAGATCCGCCAGCTCATTGCGAATGGTGGCAGAGCTGATCTTTCCGGGCATCCGCTGGGCAATGGCCTTGGAGCCCACCGGCTCCGCCGCCGCCACATATTCTTCCACGACGATCTTCAGTATTTGCTTTTTTCGATCAGTCATTTCCATATCGTTTCTCCGTTAGCACTCCAACTTCCTGAGTGCTAAACGCAGTTTACCACCCCCCGCCGCCCTTGTCAAGTGGAAGGCTTTGAATTATTTGTAAACAAACGCATCGAGAAGCCGGTTCGCCGCATGGATAATAGGCTCTTTTGAGGGCGTAACGCCTGAAAGTCCATATGCCGCAATGGATTCCGGACACAACAAAGCGAGGACTTCAAGATTTCTCTTAAAGCCCTCGCTTTGTGATTGCCCACAGGTTTTGTTGTGTCTGCAATCAGCGGTATGTGATCGATACCCAAGGATATTTCTCCTGAAGGTCGCTGAAAATCTCCTGCATCGGTGCGGCATACTCCTGCAGCTCTTGGGGCATAGAAGCAAAGCCTTCCACAACGATGTGTCTCTGCACCGGCCGCAAGAATACGTCCGTCAGGCAATCCCACATGGCATCCCAGTTTTCTCCGTAGTAATCCGGAAACCCAAACGCCTTACGGATGCGCTGGTGTAATGTACCCCAGTTCTTGCAGCCGTTCAAGCTCAGAAAAACAGGGTCGGTTGGAATGGGCGTATATGCATAGTGATTCATAACAGTGTCCTCAATACAGTAATTTTTCATCAGTAGAGCATACCATAAGACAAAAGACCGCCCTTGGCGGTCTTTTGTTTTATGTGATTGCCCACAGGTTTTGTTGTCTGGGAATCAGTGCTTTTTGTCTTGCTTTTCCGGTGACGTAGTCGTTCCTTCCAGCAGATCTGTCACAACCTGATTGAGCTGTGCAGCGTTCTTGGAGGTAATAACAGGGACGCCAGTTTGGCTTTCGATGGCTTTCCGTGCATCTCCGGCTACCTTGCCTCCGGCACGCGCCACATCAATATTTTCCGAAAATGTCCCCGGTGCTTTCTGCTTGGAGATTTCCGTGGTGGTCGCCTCTGCCAGCATATTCAGCACCAGCTCCAGCGTGGTCATATTGTCACGGAGGTTTTCTTTCTTCAGGCCCTTGAGGTTCTTATATTGCCGTGTGGACATCCCTGACCATGCATGGGAGATCTCATCGGTAAGTATTGCGTACTCCACGCCCTTCTGTACACCGCGGGCATCCCATTCATCCGTCAGTTCCTTACGGACTTGGATAGCTTGCAACCGCTGGTTGATCCACTCGCGGGTGTAGCCTTTCTTGAGGTATGTCTCCAGCGCCCGTTCAATGGTCAACTCTGGATCGATGGTTTCCTCAATGCGCTCTCTGCCGACCTGTGCCAGCCACAGCTTGAACGGTTCCGCTTTGGGCGAGGGAATAGACTGGATGATCCGGAGAAGTTGTTCGGTGTCTGCTACATCGGTCAGACGCTTTTTTCCATCTGAGGCAGTCATTTTCAACTGTACGATTTTTTCGTACAGTTCAACCGCTCCCTCAGATTTGAGTTTTCTCTTGAGGTCGCTCCAATAGCGGCGAGGATTATCTGTTCCACTCAACACCTCGCAGACATCGACGATAGAAAAGTACCATTCTTCCTTTTCTTCGTCCCACGCGGTACGGATGCGCTTGTCCTCGAAGAGTTGGATTTTATCGTTTTGTGGCATTGTTTATTCTCCTCTATTATGTTAGTTTTTGCCAGCAAAAAATAAGATCGATACATTCTCTCCTGTTGATAATTGTTTGCAAATACATGAGGTACTTCACCACTCCAAGTATCATCATCTTACAATAGTTCCTTTACATACAAGAGGGTAAAATCATATCTGCCGAATATCCTTCAGATTTCAAGCGAGAAGTTATCAAGCACTATCAAAATAGAGAATCCATCAAAGCTCTTAGCCATAAACTACACATTATCCAAGGAACACTTTGCTACTAGCGCAAATAATATTATGGCTATATAACTATCCGAGGAACGAGCTGCGTCTCCGCCAAAAAAAGTTCAATACCCTTTTAAGGAAATTGGCGAATTTGTGGCACGAAATTTGAATCATTCACCACTCCTGTGTATAGTAAAAATTCCATTAGTTGAGAACGCTTGTTAGGATGCCCTTGGCTATAATGCCTAGTAATGTTTCAACTCATCATGCCATTGCCAAAAGCGCTTAGGTTTACGGGGAACCGCCATGATTTTCCTGTCAATTGGGCGAGCGCTATGCAAATAACTTTTATTTTTTGTGTACCTATAGCTTTTCAGGTAAGCCTGTAGCAAATCAGATAGACAATTTACATACTCATCATCAACAATACCGCACTCTTCGAATGTGCTTTTTGCATCCTCTAAATAGCGTGTAGCAGCACCGATATCTTCAGGAATCAACCGCATTCCATATATCCAAAGTATCGCGGCATAGGATTTTGTGTGTTGAATACAACTGTATAAGGGATTTGTTTTTATACTCCATATTACATTTTTATAAACTTCTTGAATTTCTTCGCTGTGTTTTTCAGGTAAAATCCCAGAGTCATCAATCATTTTAAGTATACGTGCTTTTTGGTACTGAATATATGGATGAATGCTCGTCTTTTCAAGAAGATCAATTTTGGGATACGCGTCTTCCAACGCAGTTCGAACGAAAAACTTATTACCCTTATTACATTGTTCACGAACATCGATATAAATCAGATCAATCTTTGCGGCGGCAATTTTATCGCCGTTCGTAAAAATATTCCAATCCATTAAAATTTTTTGGCGTTCAGGATTTCGTTTTACTGCATCATCAAACATCCGCAATTCTCGATCTGTTTGCCGTACGCACCGTTCAACCCTTTCTTGTAACGCAGCGTATTGAACGGCATCGGGGAGAAATCGCTGAATAATGTACTTTTCTGCAAATTGATTCAGTCGATAATTTGCGCCTCTACGCTCTAAAATCAAATAATGACATAGTATATTTGTAATTTGTTGAACGGTTTGGCAAGAAATTTCTGCTACTAAGCTAATAGTATAAATATCAATTTCATCTCCACCATAAACAGTAAAAATACGCAATATCTTATATATGTTTTCATGTTCAGCCTCAAAGACTAATTCGACTTCCTCAAAGGTATTCTTAAACATAAACTCACTAATAATGTCAAATCCACTCGGTGGCAGTTTTGCGAGTTCATTGTTAAGTGTTTTAGGTGTAGGTAATTTGGAAAAATCAGCTTGAATACTGTCAATGGTTTCAAGTTTGCGACTTAGGCGCGATAGGCAAAGCACTAATACAAGTGTGTTCCCTTTAGAAATCTGCAATAATTCTAAACACTCGTCTCTAGACAAATCTAGGTTCAAATCGTTTTCTTCACTATATTCGTTGATAAACAGTAACCCGTCATCATTTTCGAATCCATTTAATTCAACATTAACATCATACTGCTCTTCCTTGCGCGAGGTCAGGATATACTGAATACACGAAGGCGATCCAGCCTGAATAAAATCGTGTAGTTCTTCCCTATCTTTACTAGAAAGAGTCTCTAGATTATCAACAATAACGATTCCATTATGGTTAAACTCCAAAAAATTGTCAATCTGCAGGAAAGCAAAGATTTGGGTTTTTAATTCTGAGAATGTACTAAATGTTTTTCTGACGATTACAGACTCTAGAACGCCAGATGTTTGGGAATAAGTAATCTTATGTTCTTTAGCGGAGAAGAATAAAAGAAATTCAGGTTTATAATTATTGATTGTTGTTCTATCAATAACATCTTGAATAACTTCTTTCATTCCTTCTAACACAAGTGCAGTCTTCCCAAGCCCGCCATATCCGTAAATACAATAGGATGATTGTTTCCTAAATGCTCCAGGCTTACCATATATGAAGTCTTTAATAGCAGCTATTTCCTGACTGCGGCAAACAATTCTCGTCTCTGGAAACGGCATATCATTGATGTTTTGAATTGAGATGGGAATTATAACTTGACTGGTTCTTAGTGCAGTTATTCGCTTAATGATATCCGTCTTTGATTTATCCCAGAAATACTTCCAATCAAGCCATTTACAAATTTCTTCCATAAAATTTAAAACAGGAATCATATCTGTATCTTCGAGGATTTTACATAGAGGATGATTTAATTTATTTCTTACATACGAGTACTTGCGAGCTAAAGAAAAGAAATCCGAGAAGCATGGAAATACATTAACCAAACAAGAAAAATCCTGTTGAAAAACATATGTTAATACATTTAGCTCTCCTAACATGGGGACATCTGCTGATCCCGCAACGCTTTTCGTCGTAAAAGAGTTATTTGCAAACTGCAGTGCATCAAAGAGTTTGTCCGGATTTTTTCGAGCTTTTATAATCTGATTTTTAATTGTATTGTTTAATACAGGCTGGTAATTAGATAGCTGTGCATTAGTGAGCGCTGTAGAAAAAGAATGTTTATCATGGTAAGTATCCAATATAACCTCGGCTATATAGGATCGGTAAGGAATTTCGAAGCCCATAATCAATGTTCTCAATTGATCATGCTGCGCAGATGTCAAATACATTTCAAAAACCTCACTTTGCTGCAATTATATAAGCAGGAAAATTTCTTATATATATATTTTACAATGAATTAGGCGAAAGCGCAACTAATTTGTTCGTTTTAGTCAGCATTATGTTTGACGAATATAAAGGATTATTTGTTTCTATCTTCACGCATAGGCTTTTTTCTAGGAGGCGTTTATATGAAAGGTTCAGTAAGGCAATGATAGAGCCGTGACATCCCGGTTAAGAATCTCATACTTTCTCTGCCAGCACCTGTCGCTGATACAGGCCGCTTTCAATCTGATGAACCTGCACATTGCGCGACCAGCCGTTCTCGGCACTTCTCTCTGCATACCATAGGCATTCCTCTGGACTGGGAAGCTTGTCCAACAGCACAACATTGTGTCCCCACGGAATTTGTGCATCAGTCTGTTGCACAAATTCGTCGTTAGGATACGCCGCTGCAAATTTCGCCATATACTTTAGGTTTCTCACCGAGTATCCCGTAGCATCCGGGAAAGAAAGTTTAATGTCGGCGGCAAGGTTCTCCACAAATTTGCTGCCCCATGTCTTGTAGGCGCTGATGACCTCGCCGATGGAGTGATACAGATCCAACAGTTACCGATTGACGCTGACCGATGCTCGGTATTGCGCTGTGCGGATCTCTTGCTTGACCACCCCGACGATATGCAGATATTCATTGGAATTCATCAGCATGGTTTTTTTCCTCCCGTCACATACACTCTCCGCCAAGCGCTCTTTCCCTGTATATCAGATATTTTTCTTTCCGTCGAGAGAAGAAATACATCATTGAAGTCCTTTTTGAGCGGGGTACGGGAACCGAATATTTACTTGTTTTTTTGCAATTTTTCGATTATCTCGATCCCGCTTTTCAGCCGGACCAGTATTTCTTCCTTGGACAGTATCCTAACCGATGCCACCAGTGCGCGGATGTGGTATTCGTTCCACTCTGTAATGGCAGTACCGGCCTGCCCCATTATATCGGCGGCCTCCTCCATGTGGCTGTTCAGTTCCGCCTCTTCTGCTTGCTGTCGTTCCAGTTCGACACGCTTGGCCTTCAGCTCCGTTTGCTGGGTAAGGATTATCTTGAATCGTTCGCTATAGTCTGCAGCGTTACCTGTGGCCGCAGTTGCGAAGGCAGCATCAAACTCCCGTGCCAGCGTTTCCAGTTGATGGTCGACCTCTGCGATGGTAAGTTCGCCGCTTCGGCTGGGATGTATCACCTCCTGTAGATTTTCCGTGACCTGCTGTACCAATGTGGGCTTATCAGACATTACGCTGTTGATAGCCCGCAGGATGGCCTGTTGGAGCTGCTGCTCATCCACAGAGGGTGAATCATGGCAATACTTTTTGCCGTAATCAAAGCGGCTGATGCAGCGCCAGACGATGTGCTTCTTTCCTCTGTTGACCCATGTACAGCGGCGGTACAGGGTGCCGCATTCGCCGCAGATGAGCCGATCTGACAGAGCATATTTCGGCGTATAGCAGCTTCTTCCGCTGGGAGTGCTTTTCTGCGTGTTGCCCTTCAGCGCGTTGCGCCGCGCCAGCTCTGTCTGAACCGCATTATATGTTTTGCGGTCTATAATTGCTTCGTGATGATCCGGCACCAGATACATGGTTCGCTGCCCTGTGTTGCGGATGGTCTTACGGCTGATACAATCCTGCTGGAAGGTTTTCTGCATCAGGACATCACCTACATATTTCTCATTGGAGAGGATACCTCGTACTGCGGTATGCGTCCATGTTGCGCCGCCGCGAGCGTTTGGAATGTGGCGTTCCTCCAGGTCTTTGCGGATCATGTTAAGGCTGTCGCCGCGGAGGTACTTCTGGTATATCTCCCGGACGATCTCTGCCTGTTCTGGAATGCTTCGTGGCTTACCATCCGGCCCTTTCTCATAGGCGTACAGGTTGTGGTAGTTAATGGTAGCCTCACCACGCTGCATGGCGTAGCGCTTGCCTGCCTGAATATTGCCGGAGATGGATTCGCTCTCTGCTTGGGCGAAGGCTCCCATCATGGTCAGCATCAGCTCTGTGGACTCATCCATGGAGTTGATGTTTTCTTTTTCAAAGTAGACCGCGATACCCTGCGCCTTCAGCATTCGGACGTAGTTCAAGCAGTCCACTGTGTTACGGGCGAAGCGTGAGACGGACTTGGTGAGGATCAGGTCGATCTTGCCCTGCTTGCACCATTTCATCATCCGCATGAAGTCCGCCCGCTTCTTGGCCGAAGTGCCGGTGATGCCCTCATCCGCGAAGATGTCGGCCATCGTCCACGCCTTGTTCTCCATGATCTTATCGGTGTAGTAGTTTTTCTGCGCCTCGTAGCTGTTGAGCTGATCCTCCTCTTTGGTGGACACCCGGCAGTAGGCCGCCACCCGAAGCTGCCGCTGCTCGGCAGGCCCTGTGTTCTTTGGCGCGGCGGGTATCACGATCACCTTCGGCTTGTTCTCTCCCATGATTATGCTCTCCCCTCGATGATTTGGCCGTTTTTCAGTAACAGACTGGCTTGCCCTTTTTTGACATAGACCTGTGACACTGTGTTTTTCAGCAATTCGGCGTCGATTTCCGCCACCGGCATGGCAGCAGTGAATAGATACCGTAAGCGTTGGCTTTCGTACCCACTGCTTCCGATGGCGTTATATTGCATCCCTGCCAGTTGCAGGGCGATCTCTTTTGCGCCGTCCTCATCCACCGGGCTGGCAGTAAGTGCTGCTGAGAACCGCCGCTCCATTTCAGCCAGCTCACCACGGTTGACCGTCTGCGGCTGTGGCTTGATCTGTTCCGGCGCTGCCGCAAGGCTGTTCAACAGGGACAGCACCTGTGACTCCACCGCCGCACTGGGTCTGCCATTGCACAGGCGGCGCAGGACCTTTTGTGCTTCGGTTATCTGCACCGTGGGCTTACGCTCTGACCGGCGCTGGGTGGCTTCCTGTAGCTGATCCGTAGAGAGGATGGCCGGGAAGCGCTCCGTACCAGCGTAACGAGCGTCCTCCAGAATACGGGCCACCATATTCTTGTTCCACGGCTTATCTGCGTCGTAGGGTGGGCCTTTTTCTTTCAGATGGTCTGTGATGTCGTTGAAGGATGCCCCCGCTAGATAGCAGGCATAGATGCTCTGCACAGCCTGTGCTTCCTGCGGATGGACAACTATCTCGCCCATGACCATCTTGTAGCCGAAGGGCAGCTTCCTGTTGCCCATTACCGCACCGTCCTTTCTATATTCTCCCGCAGCTCCAGTCCATTTTTTAGGCGAAACCGCAGGCTGGTATTGCTCTCGATGATGACCTTGTCAATGAGCTGACCGAACAGCTCCCCGTCAAAGTCGGGCAGCGTTTTAGGCCCTCTTTTGAGGATAGTGATGAGCTCCTGGGTGCAGGAGATGGTATCATCACCGTCTTGGTTGAGTATCCTGCTTTTGGCTTGCTTGGCGGCGCGGAGCTGTTCGGTCAGCTTATTGCCCTTGGATATGAAAATGTCAGGATCAACGCAGCCGCTTTCTCTCAGAGTGGCCAGCAGTTGATTCTGACTGGTAAGTTCCGCTATTTGTTTGTTCAGTTCAATGACATCCACACTCCAGAGAAATTTCCGTTCGCGGATAGACTGGAGGTTGGTAATGAGGTCAGGCAGGATGTGGCTGCCCTGATGCTTGAGGTTGTAATACAGGCGGAGGAAGGCTTGTTGAATTTGGACTTCGGGAATCTGTGTGATGGGGCAGGCTGTTTTATCCTCATCATGGCGACGGCAAGCCCAATACCATGTACCGTGGACACAACGGCTTCTGCACCAGGAGCTGCAGGTGCAGCGCAGCACTTTTTGAAGCGGACGATCCGTTGGTGTTTGAATCACCTTTCGGCTATGCCGTAACGCTTGCGCTTTGTCAAATACTTCTTGTGATACGATGGCGGGATTACAGCCGTAAATCAGATACATGCGGCGCTCTCCGCGATTCTTTTTCACAGTGCGGGGAAATGTATCGGTCGTATATGTTTTTTGCAGGCGTGCGTTCCCTGCATAGCGCTCGTTCTGTAAGATGTAGTTGATTCGATAGGTATTCCACTTTCGGTTCAGCGCATTTGCATTGTTTAGTATCCGCACAAGCTCGGACGGGTTTGTCCCAGCTATATAACTATGGAATATGAAGTATATCGCTGGCGCGGCTTCCTTGTTGATAACGAGTTTGCCGTTTACGAGGTCATAGCCCAGCGGGGCGCTGTAGGTGTTAAATTCCCCGCGTTCTACCCGCTTCTGGTAGCTCCAGCGCATATTGCCGGAGATGGACTCACTTTCCGCCTGTGCGAAAGCGGCGTACAGTGCGGTCATCAGCTCAGAGGATACCCGAGCCGTGTCGATGTTCTCTTTTTCGAAGAAGATGGTCGTGCCGTTGGCTCGGAACTGTCGAATGGCCTCCAGGCACTCTGCCGTGTTGCGGGCGAAGCGGGAGATAGACTTGACCAGAATTCGGTCAAGGAGCCCGTGCCCGCTGTCGGCCAGCATCCGCTTGAAATCCTCCCGCTTCTCCACAGAGGTGCCGGTGATGCCCTCGTCGGCGTAGATGTCCACCAGCCGCCATTCCTCGTGCTCGGAGATGTACTGCGTGTAATGGATGTTCTGGGCTGCGAAGGAATTGAGTTGATCTTCCGAGGATGAGCTGACCCGGCAGTAAGCTGCCACCCGCAGCTTCCGGGCATCCCGGTCATGATTGGCTTCGATCCTAATGACCCGTCGCTCCTTGCCATTTAGGGCAAGGTTTCCGTTGATCTTTTTCTCCTCCGTGGCTGCTCACCTCCTCCTTGTAGCAACACAACATACCACAATCTTTTTGTTAAAGCTACTGTTTTTTGCGAAGAAATTCAGAAAGAAACAGGAATCGTCGCGCCGATCTGCATTGCGATACGCACAGCGACTTGCTCCAGCTCTGTCTTTGGAAAACCGGCTCTTTTCAGCGCGGCCAAAAGGTTTAAGATTCCGCAAAAATCAACATTCTTATCCTGCATGATATTCTCCTTTTATACATTTTCTGATGGCACAAACACGGACACTGTCAGACGCAGGGTGGGTGTGTGAGAGTGTGAGAAGAATCAGACACAGGGAATGGATGAAAGCACAAAGCGAAAGGAAGAGAGAAGAGAAACCAGTGTCCGCGTTTCTGCCATCAGGCAAAAGCATTATGGC
>ERZ1106943.2377-NODE-2377-length-16307-cov-5.467389_pt1 | contig 16307 bp, 18 predicted proteins | sample MGYA00403671_ERZ1106943 | MGnify/ENA primary metagenome ERZ1106943 (study PRJEB35170, sample SAMEA104062427) | human gut metagenome | biome: human gut; feature: human-associated habitat; material: faeces | place: Denmark | collected 2012-06-14 ...
ATGAGAGCGCGCCGGATGAGGGGGAGACAGAAGCAAAAGAACGGATCTTTAAAAAGGCAGCCTTCTTTTTCTCTTCGTCCCAGGTTGAGCCGTTGCGGGAGGGAAAGCGATGAATGCACGAAAGTATGAGATGAGAGTGGGAGAAGATCGGTTGCCATATTTGGCAACCGTGGGGAATACGAAAATCACGGACGCGGAAAAACACGAAAATCCGCGAAAAATGTCGGATATTATCAGATATGCCTACCATGTGGAGCGGTTACCGGAAGAACACATTTATTTGATGGCATTTGACATAAAACTGCATTTGATCGGGTTGTTTGAATTGAGTCACGGGTCGAGCAGGGAAAGCGTGATAAGTCCTCCACAGATAATGCAGAGACTGTTTTTGTGCGGGGCAAGTGCCTTTTGCATTGCACATAACCATCCGAGCGGAGACGTGACCCCGTCGGAGACGGACGATCAATTGACGAGGCGGATCGCCCAAGTTGCTAAAATTTGCGGTGTCGATTTTTGCGATCACATCATCATAGCCGGGGCACATAAAAACGTTTATTACAGCTACCGGGAGAGTTCTGCACTATTAAATTAGTGGATGGCAGGTCCAGGAAATCCGGGCGCAGAAATGCGCCCGCAAGGGTGCCCCGAAGCTCCCCGGCGTTCTGCCCCAAAAACCGGGGCAAAACACCGCGCCCCACCCTTGACCCTCCGATGAGGGTCGAAATAAACAATAAATTAATATTAATACATTAATTTTAATTAACGAAATGATTTGTAATATATTAATTAATATTAATTCATTAATATTAATTAATATATTTATTGAAGAGAGCGGCAGGGTATGATATAATAAAAACTTAGAAAAAAAGGAAATCCGGGAGGAAAATTATATGGGGAATTTTGCAGTAGCTGCCAGTGAAGAGGTTATTCGGCAGGGAAATGAATTATTAAATGAATTGTCCAAAGATGGCGTAAAAAAGGAAATTGCATTGAGCCGCCTGTTTGAACTGGCAAGGGAAAATTTTGACGGACATGCGATGAAACAGGGCGGCGTGGATGTAGAGGCGTTGGATGCTGCGCTGTCAAATATCCGGACGGCATTTTTGGCGGCAGTGACGGGACGAGAGCAGATTGTTATTGAAAAGGATGCTCAGATTGCAGAAATTCGCGAGCTGAAGGAGAAAATGGAAACGGATATGCGTGCGCGGATCACGTCAGCCCAGGAAGCCAAAGAGCAGGCAGAAAAAGCGGCATCCGAGTATCAGAAGGGCAGTCAGCAGGCGGAAAAAGAGGCTGCAGCGGCTAAAGAACAGGCAGATACAGCGAATCGCCTGGTAGCGGAAAAGCAGAAAATCAATGACATGCTTTCGGCTAAGTTGGCGGAGGCAGAAGCGAAAATTGAAAATTATGATGCCCTTAAAAATGAACTGGAAGAGGCTCAAAGAAAAATCACGGAACTGAATCATGAAATGGCAGAGAATCAGAGATCTGCAGAATATGAGAAAGCCAGTCTGCAGGCAGAGATGGAGCGGAAACTGTCAGAAAAGGTGAAGGATGCGGAGCTGGTTTTGGAGCGTACTATGGCAGCCAAGGAGAAAGAGAAAGCGGATGCTATCTTGGAATTACAAAAGCAGAATGCGGTTCTGCAGGCTAAAGTCGAAATGCTTCAGGAAGAAAGAAAATAATCCGGTTTGGAAGAGTGCGCCGTAAGGGGCGAAAACAATCAAAGGTCGTGCAGGCTGCTCTACGCAGCTGCATTCCCAATGATTGTTTTCGCCCCTTACGGCGCTTCGTGATTTTTTAGGTTATGGCATCCACTATTTTGCACTAAGCAAATTAGTGGAAACAAGTTCCACGCGGGGCATTTAGCCCCTTAATTTGTTCTCATGGGAGCCTTCCAGTCTCCCGGCGAAGCCATCCCTTTCGGTCCAGGACGGTGCCCGTCCTACATATCGAATACGCCTGATGCCGTATTCGATATTACCTCAGCGTGCATTTCGAAGCTGCGCACTCTTCATGCACAAGTGACGTAGCCCACCACAAAAAATAGAGAAAATAGGATTATTATAAAAAATGAACGGCAGAAAAATTTCCGCCGTTCTTATTTTAATTAAATCGAAGAAATATCTATTGTTGCTTCAAATTTTGATGAGTTCGAAAGTGTCGCACGCATCATACCTGCAATAAAGCTTCCCTTTGCTCCCATATTATAATAATAATCTTGAGGTCCAGAAATATAATAAGTCTTTCCTATAACTGGATTATTGAGTTCTCCATTATAATCCACATTAGATCCTTTTAAACCAGCTCTTGATCCATCAGCATTGTAAGCATCTCCATAAACTGAATATCTAAAAGAAACGGATGAGCAAGAAACATTTCCAGTTTGCCTAACAACCCCACCTTTTACTTTATTAAGTTTAACATAATCCCATGGATTACCAAAGTCTTTTTTTGCATATTCAATAGCAACATAGATAGTAACTCCATTCTGTTCATTTTGATCAGATTTATCAAGATCATAAAAAGATATACGAGAAGCTACATATGTATCTTCTCCAATTTTACGATTATCATATATATCATACGAAGAATCTTTAGAATCAAACAATGGTGTTGCAAAGAATCTCTTTATATCCAATTCAGGAAGATCATTTCTTTCTTTGAATGTTCCTTTTTCATATGAATTAACAAGCTCATATATATAAGAATCTGTTGATGTAATATGAGTTTCTTCAGCTAATGCTGTACTTCCAAAAATAAATAATGTCATAATAAAACTAGCACAGAAAATTAAAAATTTTTTCATAAAGTACCTCCTTAAATATTATTGAGAAGGAATCTCGCTTTTTCTTCATCATTTTTTTCAACAGATAGGCTATAATTTGTTTTTACAGTTCCATCGCGAGATAACAAATAATTATCTCCGCGAAAATTATTAAAAGAAAGTCTTAGTTGATTGTTAGTACTTGTATCTTTGTACGAAATACTATTACTAGCAAGAATTTTCTTTGCGATAAAGAATTTTTCCAAATTTAATGTAGTATATACCTCGATGTATTTTCTGAACAAATGTATTTCCCTTCTTTTTTATACAATTAAATAATGCAAAGTTCGTTCAAATGTGCATTGGAATCTCTCCTTTCTGTTTAATATACAGAAATTGTACCATAAAAATTATAATAAATAAATATCTTTGTTGTGTTATAATAAAAATGTAAGATTATTTTAATATATAAATCTTACTTGTATCAAAAAATCAAAATCAAATGTTTATCGTTTTTATAAGAGTTCGTATTTTGTATATTATACGCACTGTTTTTTGTTGATTTTATAAGGATTTATAGATATAATGTTAGGTATACGAACTTATTAAGGAGAAAATACGAACTTATGGCAAATAAAACGACCGTTGCACTGACACAAGAGCAGCTGAAAGAGATCATTGAAACGATGCGTTCCGGCGGTGCTGGGTTTCGCCCGAATGATAGGATTGCTGCCTGTTTAATGCTGGAAGCTAATCTGGGGCTGCGGATTGAGGATATTTTGCAGCTGCGCTTAGCTGATTTTCTGAAGGATGGGACGAATTACCGAATTGATATTGTGGAGCAGAAGACTCAGAAGAAGCGTACTTTTATTGTTCCGCTTGAAATTTATCAATTTGTATACATATATTGCATGGGGCGATATATTCCGGCGGATAAGCGGATCTTTCCGATCACAACCAGGGCGGTGCAAAAGTATCTACAAAAAGTGGTAGATTACCTGGGATATGAAAATATCGGGACACACTCTTTCCGGAAATTTTTTGCGTCGGAAATGTATGAGGACAACGATCATGATATAGAATTGGTTCGGGAGCTTCTGCAGCATAGCTCGGTTGTGACGACGCAGCGGTATATAAAAAGAAGTTCTAAGACGGTTGAACAGGCGCTTCGGAAGCATATTTTTTTGATTTAGTTTTAATGATACAGCAAGTAAAAACCGGAAGTGCCATTATTTTTGAAAATGAAAGCATATCCGGTTTTCGAATTTTAAATATTATTTTTAATTGGTGATGATGTTGTTGCTAAAAGGCCACCAATAATACCTCCCAAAGCACCTTCAACAATAGCTCCTTTTGTTCCAAAGTGCTTTCCTAAATTAGCACCGGTTTCATGGCCTTTTTTTGCTCCGATAATGATACAACTAATATTTAAGATAGGCATAATACTTTTTCCTCCTTTATATTTATATCTTTTTTCCTGATTTTAATGTTGCTATAGCACCTCCAATGACACCGCCCCCAAGAGCGCCTAGCGTCCCAAAAACGACAGTCCCTTTAACTCCAAGTTTTCTGCCGAATACAATTCCAGCATGGCTTCCTTGTTTGGCTCCAAGAATTGCACCTCCGACAGTGCCGCATGCAGCAAAACCGCCTAATAAATCTGCATCAATTGATATTCTTCTGCTCATAATGGTCTTCTCCTTTTTGGTAAGTAAAATAATAGTTTATAGCATCTATTGCATGAGTTGTTATAGTTTGATCGATCTCTAAAAATAATGAAAGTGCAATTATTACATTAATAATATCCTCTTTTGTTGAAAGAGGCATACTATTTATAAAAATAGCAGTCTCTTGTTGAATAAGTGTTTTCTGTACATTAAGTATGCCTGTATTAGGAGTCATTTTTTTGATTTTTTTAATAAAACTGTGGGTTGCATCTACTAATGATGGTACTGAAATATAGCATGCACATATCATATATATTTTTAAAATGGAACCATCTTCAAAATCATTGTCAATTCCTAAAGCTAATAGTTTTGACAAGAATACGGATAAATCATCCGTTTTTTCTTGAACACATCCAATAAGCTGCTTGCAGAGATTGGATTTTTCAAAATACAGATGCACTGCAGTAATAAAACAACAAAGAACAATATCGTTGCTATTATGAGTATCTATAGATAATTTATTAGGGAATTCATTTCTAGTTTCATTTTCAATTTTAGTATAATATGAAAGCAGTTCTTTTGCATATTTTATAAAATTATCTATGTTTTCTTTAGACATTGAGCCAGTTTTTAAAATTTGAGAATCTAGCAATAAAAATATTGATTTATCTTCTAGTGCGCTCAAGCAACCGAATCTATATAACATATTTTTGAAGGTTAATTCTTCATCTGGATAAATGATCCTTTCTGTAAAAGTAGAAATTAAAAAAAATCCTAGTTTTCGAAGCTCTTTCTGAGATTTTTCTAAGCCTACAAGAATGAAAAGGTTTTCATTTACAGCTTCATTTAAGTCATAAATAGCAGATTTTAAGGACAAATCGCCATTGTGATAGGTGAACATATCGTGTATTTTATATTTTCCAGGATTGATTTGTCTCATAAGACTTATCAAAAAAAACATATAATAATTAGTTTGATGAGTAACATTACTATTTTTTATATTTAAGGAATGGAATAAACGATATAAAGTCCGTCTATCTATACCTGTAAATTTTGAAGCTTCAGAAAAAGAAAATTTATCAAATGAAATAGGGCAATCAATAACTTGTGCAAAATCACTGGATGCTAGTTCTGTTATTACTTTGTGTATGCGTTTGCTCTTGTCAACTTCATTATTATATTTAATCATAAGCGAGGTATATGCATTAAAAACATTTTCAATTCCAGTTGATAGAATTGTATTTATTATTGTGTTTAGCTTAAAAAGATATTCTTTGCGCTGTTCTAAAATTTCAAAGAATAGATCAAATATTTTGCTATCGTTATTCCAAATCCCATTTAGTAAACGGTTTATTTCACTAATATGAATGTTAGAAACCAGCTGGAATAAAGCTATAATGTGTAAACGTTTCAAATCATTCACGGAATAATGCTGCTCGTTGGATTTAATTCCGCGAGAGCTCTTTTTTATAGGACATTCTGGTATAAAATCACCATTTTGACACCATCGTTGTAATTGTTTGGGATGGATGCCCGTACATTTAGATACGTAACTAAGACGATATCCGTTCACCATCTGTTGTTCACCTCATTCATTTTGATAGCCTCAGAATAGTTTACGACATATGTCACAGTCAAGTGTTTTTTGAAAAATTATTGTATTGTTTCTTGAAAGGCTGGAATATGATGAAAATTTGACATGTGAAATCAGATTGAACACAGTATAGACAAAATTTTGACATAATATGAGCACATAGGTATTGAAAAGATTTTAGATTCGCTTGAATTTTTTTGCGTAAAATGATATATTATATATATAAAAGGTGCTACCGATAGACGGTTAGCCTGTATTATTAGTTATTGCGAAAATAGCCGCTCAAACTTCCAGGTCTGGGGCGGCTATTTTCGTGCGTTTTTTCCGAATGTATATCCGATCTGAAAACAGGTTAAGCACAGGCTCAACACAGCCAGTAAATCTGTAATATCCATAGCGACCCTCCTTTCTGGAGGGTTCACACGAGCCCTCCTAAAAGAAAGGCTAACCGCCTACCGTGGTATGGTAGCACCCATATGATAATTTTACCATGATTTCTGGATGATGGCAAGAAGTTCAAAGGTCTCCTTTGTATCTCGAAGGATAGAGCTTCCAGAAATGGAAAATTCCTTGGGAGCTCGTTTCATTATTCTTTTATCGTGAAAATTACTTCATAATCCAGGTTGAGGGCTTTTGATATTTCATTGAGATCTTTTATGGTAAAATTTTCTCTCTTAAATTTTGAATAAAGAGTAGTACTACTCACATTCATAAGATTTGCCAAACGGGCAATATTCATATTTTTTTTGACAAGAATTATTTTTAAACTTTCGCTTATGCTATTTTCGGATATTTTTACTTCGCTCATTATGTCCTCCAATCAATATTTTAGATTATTTTAATTTAAAATAATCTAAAATAAATTAAAATAAATTAAATTAAACATCGAGATTGTGATTACTAACATATTCGAGTACGGCTCGATTTATAAAATCTGGAAGTTTGCGTCCGTCAGATGCTGCAGCTCTTTTATAAAACGCTTTTTCGGACTCTGTGCATCCGATGCTAATTTGTGTACGTTTTGTTTCAGCTCTTGGGCGACCTAAGGTTCCGCCTTTCTTTCCTGTTTTTGGATGATAGTCATAATAGGGATTTATACCAAAAGAAAGATCTTCTTTTGGTGCAGGCTCATTGGTTGGAGCAACTATTATCGGTTCGTTGGTGGCAGGAACATCGGCTGACTGATTTGCGCCATAGGACTCTCGCAATCCTCTGGATGCAGCATCTCCAAAACTGGATCTGTTTTTTGCCATTACATAATCTCCTTTAGCAGCTCATCGACTAATGCAATGTAGTCTTTGGAGGCCGTACATGATTTATCATACTTAAGTAGTGTAGATTGTACGGTCTGTGCTTCTTTTACTTTGTTACATTCACGGATGGACGTGCGGAACAGTTCCGTGCCGATATTGTGAGCTTCAGAAATTAACGTATCACGCACCTCTCTTGCCAATATTGTACGGTTATTGTATCGGACAAGGAGTATTCCAGCAATTTTTAGTTTCTCATTTAACTCCTGTGCGTCTTTGATTGAGGCATTTAGCTCAAAAAGTCCCTGGAAACCGTAGCGATCTGCAGTGATCGGAATTACTACATAATCGGATGCCGTAAGTACATTGCGGAGAACCATATTAATCGTTGGTGCTGTATCAATGATTACAAAATCATATCCCATAAGATGACTAAGAGCTTTTTTTAAAATTTTGTATCCGGCGATACCTTTCGTTGATAGTTTGCTGTCGGCCTCTCGTAAAAGTGGATCTGAAGCGATAATATCCCCCATCTCTGTATGCTGAATGGTGTCATTGATATCTGCCGGATTCTCTTCCAAAAGGATATCATATAAGGTTGCGACGCCCTCGAACGAGGCGCGGTATGTATCAGTGCTGTTACCTTGTAGATCTGAGTCGATCAAAAGGGTTTTATATCCTTTATCGGATAAGATGGTTGCTATGGAAGTGGCAGTTGTAGTTTTTCCAATCCCACCTTTTTGATTTGCAATGCATATAACCGTTGCCATAATTCACCTCCATTATTTTAGATTATTTTAATTTAAAATAATCTAAAATAGATTAAAATAAATTATTTTAAATTATTTTAATTTAAATTATAGTAAAATAATGCGTAAAAATCAATAGGCAAATAAAAAAACACAAGTTTATGCGTAATTTTGTTGCTTTTTTGGAAAAAATAGGCTATGATAAGTAAGAACAAACGAATAAAAGAAAAAAAGAGTCGCTATTGGCGTAGCAACTCTTTTAAGCAAATATGAAAGCTTTTGAAGTTTGGCGACTTCGAATAGCTTTAGGCACACCACGCATGCCTGCAGCAGGATTAGCTTATAACCTTTTTAGACTCCCCTATATTATAGTGCAAAAAGGTTATTTTGGCAATCCTTATAAGGGAAAAAGTCTACTCTTTTTTTAGAATTTGACACGATGTGACGCCGTAATGGCGATAAGTTGAAGTGTGCGAACACTGACTTATTGCTGTTACGGCTTTTTTATTTGTTCTTTTGTCCCTGCTTACAGAGGTAAGAGGGCGGCTGTCCGGTACATACTATACGGGATGGTACGCTATCTGGTACGACGTTGGCCAGTATAAATAATCGGGTAGTCTGATCCAGCTCAATCATAAAATGGATCCGGTCCCCTGCAGACTCGTTTGTCCTGCAGGGGTGACGTCAGAGGTTGAAGGCGGAAGAGAGACCTCATATGTCTAAACCAGGCTCATTTGCCTGGCATGATTAAAACTATCCCGCGGAGGCAAGATACGCTGCGTCTCATGGTATTAGTGGGCGCAGGGAGTGCACAGACAGGTCGAAAGACCGCGCACGTAGAGAGGCGTTTGACGCGTGCAGAAAGTGTATGGGATCCTAAATTTGAGAGTGGCGTCTCAGATTTATGCTAACCGAGCTAGACAAACAGGACGGATACCTCAGGCGACCATACTGCCTATTCCATTCCAGGGTTAGACACTCTTGCAGATTTCTGCAGGGAGAGTCTGCCTTGCAGCCGTTTCCTTGGCTCCCGCCAGCCTATTCGCTTCGCGGTCGTCAGTCAAGAATTTGTTGAAGAAAATGGATTTATTTCTTTATTCATGGTGTTTGGATAGCCAGCGGTAGCATTCATCTAGATTGTCATCGGCTTCTTCAAGTGGTATGTTTTCGTTCCAGAACTTCTCGTGGAGGGGGATGCGCATGGTAAATTTGTCTGCAATTTGGTGGAATAGGTTTTGCCTAGCGTCGAGGTTGTCGTTTGATTTTAAATTTTTGTAAAGTGTATAATATCGTTCACAAAATCGTTTTGCAATGGGATCTCGTATATAAATGGTATCTAATTCATCTTTAACCACAAATTCGTCTGTTGAGACTATTATAAGATGATCTTTCATGAAAAAGATTGCATCGTAAAGTTCGCCAGGTTTGGGAGGATTGTTTAGATCTTTCCAGTCGATTCCGAGCAGGTGGTCGGTTGTGGTTTCAAATAATTTTGCTAAAACACAGATTCGTTCTATCGGTGGCGTGGCTTTTCCTGAAATATAGTGTGAAATTAAACTTTTACTTAATGCGGGGAGATTTTCACCATTTTCGTTTAATGCAATTTGTTCAGCTAATTTTTTGGCAGTCCAATTTTTTATATTTAATTGGTTTTCTAGGTAAGCTCCGAACGCACGTTTCCAGTCATTATAATCTTCTTTTTCTTCCATAAAAATTGTAAATAATTTTCTGCGTTTTTGTTTCCACATATCATATAAGCCTTCAAAATCTTTCTCTATATAATATAAGTTATTACCGTAATCGTAATATTCCATATCTTCCAAAAAGGCCATGTGTAATTTTGTAGAAGCTCTTAAAAAGGATTCTGGCTGTCCTTGTACGCATAATCCTGTTTCTTTGCGTATAAAGCCATAACCTATCATGTCGTTTTCGATCATGTAGCGGAGATAATAAAACACTCCCTGATATGTAGTTATATCGAGAGTCGTTTCCTTATCTGATAATCCTAAAAAATAATCTGTGGATACACCTGTGGCAATAGAGATAGCTCTTAAATTTTCCGGGGTAACATGTATACCGTTTATTGTACGGTAGATTTTTTGATAATTGAGACCGGTATTTGAGACAAGAGCATTAATATTCCAGGTTTCAGGGTGATTTGCAAAAAAGATTTGAAATCTGTTTTGAATGGTTTTTTGTAAAGTTTGCTCGCCTTGGATAGTTTTGCTCATATTGGTCTCCTTCGGATGGTATAGCGCTATAGTGCGTGTATTATAACACATATCTTCAAAAGGTTGAATATTATGAAAAATTTTTTTTTTATTTTTTTCATGAGCTATAGTGCAGAGAGAGGAAAAATTTTGGATAATATAGGCATGATAAGTCAGCTGCTTACCTAAAACGATAAAAATATAAATGTGACGGAGGAAAAAATAGTTATGTATTTTAAATCGAATGCGGAATATGTAAATGAGGCGTGTACGAATATTGAGGATCATTTTAAGATGTATGGAACATCTGAAGGGGTTGTTGGAGTCTTTGTGTCGATTGATCTGGATATGGAGTGTATCACAACATTACCTATTGTAGGAGAAGAGAATGCAAAAATTGATTTTGAGAATATCTCCTTTGGAGATGAATATTATCAGGAACAGTATATGGATCTTGGTGGTTTTATGAAGTCTGATTTTAAAGATGGTACTCCATCGCAGGAAGAAATGGGCGAAATTCGTCGGAAGCTTGAAAAAAAGGTTGCGGACCTTGAAAAGAAATATCATTTTGAAAAGTATAGCTTTGAGGAATGTGGAAAGGAATATGAAACCGTTATGCAGAATCTGACTGATACCGAAAAAGGACGGTTATGTATGGCACAGAGTTCTATCATGGTTGAAGGACGTAATGATTGGGCGATTAGTCAGTATGATGCGATTTGGGACAAACTTCCGATGGTCGGTTCTCAAATTTTGTTATGGCGCGCTGGGGAAATGCAGCCGGAAGATAGACCATATATTTCTGCAACCTATTCCAGAGATGTGGCTTTAAAATTTGCTGCTGGAGATGAGGAAAAGATTCATGGAATCCTTGTTAAACCGACAGCCAGAATGCTTCCAATGTTTTTGCTGGAGAGCGGTGACCCAGAAAAAGAAGTTATTATCAAGACGGAATGTCTGCAGGTAGAAAACGGTTATTTTGTTTATAAGTAAAAATAGGCAGTTTCCGATGATGTTGCAATCATCGGAAACTGTTAAAGAAAACGGCGATAAATATAAAAAGAGGGCTATTAATTATGAAACTGGATTTGTATTTTGAAGGTCTCATGCAGTCATGGCGTGGGGCAGAACGAGGTGTAACGGGAGATGCACCTGGTAAGTCAGCTCTCGTTGGTATGATTGGACGTTGTATGGGTGTTTTAAGAGATGATGTTGAGGCATTAAAAAAGATAGATGATAGCTTTACGATTACGGATACATTTGCGTTTAAAACGACAGACATCTATAAAATCGTAAAAAAAGAATCTATTACGGGGATGAAGAGACTGGTGGACGATCAGATTGATTGTCGTGGCAAAATGGTACAAAAAGAATACTTGGAAGATGCAAAAGTCGGAGTCACAATCGAGGGAGAAAAAGAAGCACTAATGGCGATACGGGAAGCTTTTCTGCATTCGGTGTGGCCACTGTATCTAGGTTCTTCTTGCTGTCCACCGTCTGGCCCGATTATTCGTGGGGACGTTTATTAAAAGGATAGGGGCATATAAGATGGAACTAAAAAAATATCACTCAAACGAGATTTTACATATCATCCGTCATAATATGCGGGCACTTCCGAGTGGAAAATATGGGAACGAGAGCATTGTGCCGGAGCTGCAGGGAGAGAATGAGAAACTTATTAGCCGTGGGAAAACGCCGGAAGAAGTAAATCAGTACCGGAAGGATTTGGAAAAAGAAATTTTTAAGTACAATCGCAAAAACCTGGTAAAGGCAGTCAGCTGCGTTATACAGTGCCCTGATGATTGCCCGCCAGAAGAAGAGGAAAGATTTTTTAAAGCCTGTTATCAGTTTTGGGCGGATCGTCTGCCGATGGGAGAACGCTGCATCATCCAGGCAGTTGTTCATCGAGACGAAATTGTAAAAAATGCGGATGGACAGCGGATCTCCCATAACCATATGCACTTGCTTTTTATTCCGGCGGTGTCGGATAAAAAGCACGAAGGGTATGACTATAAGCTGAATGCTTATGAGCTGACAAAAAAAACGGTTTTGATGACGCTGCATCCGGATTTGCAGAAATACTTGAATGAGGCAGGAATCCATGCAACGGTGTATCGCAAACGTAAGAATGGCGGACATACCTTAAAACTTACGGTGGCTGACCTTAAGCGGATAACGGAAATTACAGGTGGATCGTTTACAGGAACCGTTACCGTGGAAGACTTGGCGGAGCTGATTAATACCAGTTTCGAAAAGGGTATGACTATCCAGAATTTGACGCAGGAGATTTCTCAAAAAAATCAGGAAATGCTGCAGGATGCCATGAAACTGGCAGAGCTGAAAGAAAGGGTGACGGATGCGACCCAGGCACTTTCTAAGTCCAATGAAGAGAAAGAAAAGTTAAAGGAAGAGTTGGAAGCACGACCGCAAAAATTGACAAAGCGGACGTTTTCCTGGAGTAATCGAGAGCAGAAGCAGACCGTAAGAAAAGAACAGGAGGTTACGTTATGATGGCGGTAAGGGACATGATTTTTTTTATAAAAGAAAATCCAAACACTGCAGTATTTTTTCTGTTTATCCTTGTGCTGGTAATTTATCAGGAGCATGTAAAAGAAATGATGAAACATCCAGAAAAGAAGGATAAGAAACGTATTCCAAAACTTTCCATCGCTTCTGCAGATAAAGCAGCGGGCATCATTTTTGGGAAAAAAGGGAAGAAACTCTACTGCAGTAAGGCGTCAAAAGAAGGGCATATTTTTGTCTGCGCGGCATCCGGCGCAGGAAAAACCACTTCCATAGCCATTCCAAGCATCCGGGCATTTTGCAGACAAGAAGCGGAGAAAAAACGGTTTTTTAGAATGCCATTGCGGGAACAGGCACAGCCAAATACCTGTTTTGTGATTGATATTTCGGGCGATATCGAGCCTAACTGCGATATTCCGAATAAGCTTGTTTGGGATGTAGAGGTTCCAACTAGCATCCCATATAACATTTTGGCACCGATTGACGCAGAAAAAGACCCTCAGAAACAAAATGAACTGCTTCAAAAGCTTGCATTTATTGTGATGCCGGATTGTGCTGCAGATGGCAGCGTAACAAAATGGTTTGATGACTCTGGGCGGAGTATCCTGACAGGAGCTCTTATTTGCTACTATCATCAGGGGCTTGATTTTGTCGAAATTTGTCGAAAAATCAAATCTCTTGGCGTTTTTGAATTGTTTCAGGAAATCACAGATTCGGAGGATGAGGCTGCAATCATGTATATCGCCCAGTTTGATGGAACGAACGAGCAGAACACGGCAGGCTGCAAGCAAAGTGTGGACGATGCAATTTCTATTTTTGCGTCTCATTCCATTATGCAGCATATCATCCGCCGTCCGATTGGAAACGAAACGTCTCTAACTCCGGCACTCCTGGAAGACCATAGCCTGTTTTTAAAAGTGCCGGATGCGGATACGGATATTTATGGACCAGTACTTGGGATTATTACATCCCAGACCTTTGATTACTGCGCAAAGCGGAAGAATTATCAGCGACCGCACATCCTGTTTGTCCTGGATGAGTTTGCATCTCTGCAGATAGGGCGGACGGCTATTTTAAACTGCATCCGTAAGTATCGTAAGAAGAACATCCGTCTGATGATTTTAACCCAAGCACTTACTGACATAGACATCCTTTATGGCAAGGATATCAGGGAATCCATCCTTGGAAATGTCAAATTTAAAGTGATCCTTGGCATTACAGACCCAAAAAGCCAGCAGTATTTTGCGGATATTATCGGGATGCGAGACTATCGGGTAAGATCTACCTCATTTAGCCATGGAGCAACGAATACGACTTATTCCGTCCGGCGCGATTACCGCGTGCCGCCAGAAGAATTTGGTCGTTTAGGAGATGAGCTCTATGTGATAGGGGATGATGGTAGCTATATCCGGCTAGAAAAAAATTATTATTTCAAATGATAGGAGGAAATTAAAATGGCAGACAAAATTGAGGATTTAATAGCAAAATTAGCAGCTCAGTATGAGCAGAATAGAGCTCAGTATGAGCAGATTAACCGTCGCATTGAGGCAGCTATCGCGCAGCTCTGGGCTGGCGTCCCGTCTGCATCAGAATTGCAGGACCGCATGTACGACCTGGCACGCCCCATTTATTATGACTTTCTGTACCTCATCCAGAGCGCGCCTAGCAGCACGGAGGCGGAGGCCGCATATGGAATGGTGATCGGAGCTACGTGCATACTGTATATGCTGGGTATCATGGACAGGGATTCCTACGAGAGAGTGATGAAGCGAGCTATTATAATGCTACTCACGCGACAGGAAGAACTGAGTAAATAGTGCAAACAAAAAGCGGGGGTTTTTCTCCCGCTTTTTTAGTACAACTCTATGGACGGTTCTTTTTTAGTACCATTCCGACTGCCCGCATCCGCGGTTCGGTGCCCACTCCCACCCACTGGCGCTGACAGTCTGACGACTGTCTGAAAACGCGCCGAAAGAGGATGATCTGGATCCCCTTTGCCAATCGGTTCCCCAGGGAACCCCTTTTTTCTCCGGTCAAAATCCCTTTTCCTTTCTTCTTTCATGCCCCGTGCTTTCAAAGTTCTTCGCTTCTGGTTTTGTGACAGCGGAGCATATCATATTTCCGGCCGGATGCAAGGGTAAATGTACGCGCCGGGCGCGCCCTTGCATCCAACAGGAAATATGATAAAGGCGGCTCCGCACAAAACCCGATGAAGCGAAGAACTCAGAAAGCACAGAACATTGAAAACAGAAGAAAGGAAGAGGACTTATGACCTACGAAAAAGAGCACTCCCCTCCGTAGCTCGGAATCTTGAAAGCACGGTTGGAATAGACTCAAAATTTAGGCAAATATGAAAGTTTAAGAAAGGAAATTTGGCAATGAGAAAGAAGAATGAAATCGTAAAGGAATTAGAAAAACTGGGTTTACAGGCAGAATGGAAGACAGTAAACAAAAATGGTGTACTGTATACAGGGATCGCTATCGTGTCGCAGGTCGGACAGGTTGCACCGCTCATCTATACAGATGGTCTTATAAATGATGAGGATGGTTTAGACATGGCAGTTAATAAGATTTTGGCACAGTATCAGAAAGTTAGAAGTACAAGGATTGATGCGGATAAGATAACGAATCGTGATTATGTGTTAGAGCATATCACGATTGCGGTACAGAAAGATGGAGTTGAAATGATTGTAAAACGGGAATCCGGTTTAGAGGGGATCGAGGCATACTTGATCGTGATGGATTCTTGTCTGGAGGATGGCAATATCAGTATGAAAGTAACTGCGGATTTGCTTCTAAAGGCTGGAATTTCAGCACCGGAAGCGTGGACGAGGGCAGAGCAGAACTTACATAAATCGGTTCGGATTCAGGGAATGGCGGAAATTATGGCGGATCTTATGGGGAAAGATTATATCGAAATGTGTGAGGCGGATGAAAAAATGTATATGATTTCAACCGAATCGAAAATCAATGGGGCGTCGGCGGTGCTGGACAGGGAAATTATGGAAGAATTTGCCAAGAAGCATCATACGAAACGGGTCGCAGTTTTACCGTCAAGCATCCATGAAATGATGCTTGTTCCAGATACAACAGATTTTGATGAGGAAGAGCTGTCGTTGATGGTTAGGGATATCAATGCAACAGAGGTAGTCCCGGAAGACAGGCTGACCGATCGGGCGTATTTCATGAATTTTTAATGGATAGAGGAATTTGAAGCCTGGGGGCGGAAACTCCCAGGCGGAAAGGGGAAGACCATGACAAATGAACAGATTCTTTTAAATGTACGTTATCAGCTGATGGAAGAGGGAAAAATCGGAAGTACAGGGCGTTTTTTTGAGATGCAGGGCGAGGACGGGGAACTTAAAAAAGTACCAGAGCCGGAAGAAATTCATAGTTTTAGCCGTTGGAAAGAATACGGTTATGGAGTTAAAAGAGGGGAAAAGGCGATCGCCAAGGTGGAGATTTGGAAATATGCAGACGCCAAGAAAAAGGATGAGAGCGCGCCGGATGAGGGGGAGACAGAAGCAAAAGAACGGATCTTTAAAAA
>ERZ1106943.2378-NODE-2378-length-16303-cov-5.395741_pt1 | contig 16303 bp, 9 predicted proteins | sample MGYA00403671_ERZ1106943 | MGnify/ENA primary metagenome ERZ1106943 (study PRJEB35170, sample SAMEA104062427) | human gut metagenome | biome: human gut; feature: human-associated habitat; material: faeces | place: Denmark | collected 2012-06-14 ...
CTTTTTTCGTAAAAAGTGCCACAAAGATAGGGATTTATCTCATAAATAAGACAGGTAGGGTATTAATTTATCTTATTCCTGAACTTCTTCGCCGAAACGGGAAACGAGAAAAGAAGATAAGCCTCTTCTTTTTTGTTCAAAAATATAAAGTCGGAATATGTTATTATAGTTTATCATATTAATAGTTGAAATTAAAACATTTCAATGAATGCGTTTCAAATAAATCAAAAAGTGTTTACTCTTTATTCATAATCGATTAAACCTTTTCTAATAAATAAATGAATCGTTTATTATAAACGTCACCCTAGTTTATTATAAACTTTCGCACGCCCTTCCAAAGCGAATATATCAATATTATGCAACAATAAAGGCTGCGAATTTATAATAAATCCACAGCCTTTATTCCCCAAATCGTTTTTGTGAGTCTATTTCCATAGACACCAAACGTCTATGTCGTCAAATTATAGTACCATTCCAAGGTACAAGAAGATCCTCTGTGATAGCAAAAAGCAATTCTTTTTTTCATTTATTCCGGTTTTTAGCTAAAAGACAATAGTCGATTACAAATATACAATATAAATAAGACGTTGTCAAGTAAATCTGTTATTGGCAGAGTTAAATAATGAAAGAATGAATCTTTAAAAAGTTATGCATATCATTTATAAATGTCTTTATTCAAAGATATACCAATTAAATCCTTTTGCGGGTATTCTAATTTTCAACGAGATAGAATAGTCTCTGTCAACAGTATAGGTCCGGGCTTTGCCATCCTGTTCTTTTACCCGAACTTTATCATGCAAACCGGTATAGTATAATGGTACCCGAATAGTGCGTTCGATGTCAGTTAAAAGAGGGTTATACACAGCCAGAAAGCCTTTCTGTTGAATGTCAGGATTAACATGCAGGATACCATCCCAGTCTCTGCCATCAGGGCGACGTAAATGAACAATATCAGAATCTAGAATACGACGATATTTCTTATAAAAAGCGACCCAATGACTTACCATTTTGCGAGTATCCTCCGTATCATACAGTCGGGGACCTCGAAAACATGCCTGGACTCCCGCCCCGAATAGATTCTGCAAACGAATCTGGTAATGCTCCAAATGTTCGCAAAGAGGCTCAATAGTCGCAGCTTCCCCGCCTCCATGATATTGTGTAAGAGGAACAAACATAAAGCCCATAGTCGGAGTTTTCTGCCAAGTTCCATCATATATATTTTGGCGTTCAATAATTTCCTGATATGCACGGGGCAACGACCAGTTTGTTTCTACATATCCCATTGGAGTTTTGTTGGAGCCATTGAGAAAATACCAATCGGGAACATTCAAATATATGCCCTGTTCACGACACCAACGATAAAAGTCCCGTATTACCTCCCATTGCTTCCATTGGGAATCCAAATAGCCGCGATGATGTTTGTGTTGTGTCGAAGCACAAGGATCTCCGGGATAAGAACCGTCATTCTCAAATACCCCCATACCCGTCTGCGTAAAGAATGAGCGTAACTTGCCAAAGTAAGTATCTCCCCATGAAGAAGCAAGACAAGGAGATTTTCCAAAGCGGCTTCCCTCTTCCCGTGTTGTAGCAGGTTTTCCTGTCTTTCTACTGATAGCAGCATCTTCCGTCTTGGCGCCTCTGCTTGCCAATAGCGAATATCCGCCGAGTGCTATACCTTTAGAGTGAGCATAAGCATTCAGACGTTTCATCATTTCCATATATTCCGGAGAATTGTTTTCTATATTAAACCCGCTGCCAAAAGTCATTATTACCATTTCAAAACCAACAGCGGCACATTGGTCTATGGCAGCCTTAACAGAAGCTTCGTCCGAGCGGCGAACGTGCATAAAAATAGGATTCTCTTGAGTCCAGGGTGCCATCATTCTCCAAAAACGGCATTCCGCTAACCCGCGGCGTTCATTATCAGTGGCATCTCTCAGCATTTCAAAAGCTGTGCATGAACGGAAAGTCATTCCCGGAGTTATTTCATAATCAGGACCAATAGGCGGGCATACTTCTAAACGCGCCGGTTTGTACTGTCCGTAATACCGTATTCCGGTAGCTTCATATTCCGGATGGTCGAACACCCAACGGACTGCCGGATTGTCTTTCATCGCTTCCATATCACCTCCCATGGCATAATCAGTCACTACAAAGAGCTGTGTAAAGCGATCTATATATTCACGAGGCGCGTCAGTCTGTGCAGGAGATTTCCGATAATTACGAGTGTAAGTACCCGGTTCCTGAGCCAACATACGTATTTCATGCGGTTCACCATAGTGCACTTTGGGAGCTGTTTCCGTTAAAGCCAGTATTTCAGATTTAAAAGAATTCAGAACAATCGAAGATTTTCCTTGATTTTCAACTTCTATCTGTTTTGACAGGATAGGAGCCCCATCATATAGCTCATAGATCACTTTTACCGTCACATTCCGTATCATTTCCGGTGCACGTGGGGCAGCTTTATATGTAAAAACAATCCGTTTGCCGGGAGCCGGCCATGGATTTTTGTTCGACAGCCATTCTTGTTTGGGACGATAGGGAAAACGTTCGATCGTTTCTCCCACTGTATGGCTCACATACGTGAATGCAGTGTCGCAACTTATCATATCCTCAATAAAATCGTTATTCAGAAAATTTTGAACCGGTTGTTTATAAAGCCCTCCTACCGGATATTCCATACCATTAATGGTCAATACAGCTTCCGGACGGATAGCACGCAGCTCTGCATTGCCATTCATCAAATTGTCAAATGCAATCGTTGCGACATTAGGAGATAATATGAATGTACGTGAGAGTAGCCCGTTACTAAGGCACAATTCTTTATCGGTAGTTGTCACTTTGGCTTGATAGGATGATCCGTCAATCAACCAATCTTTTTGAAGATTCAATGCAAGAGAATATTGTACTTGTAATGCACACAATATCACCAGGATGTGTTTTTTAAGGTGTTTCATATAACTCAATATATTAATAGATAAATTCAAACATAAGCAAAAATACAGGAGGTGCATAATTTATATACACACAAATATTGTAAAAAAGTACGGTTTTCAATCTATATGAACAAAATAAGCACATTTTATGGAGGATTTGAACACATTTCTACTAAAAAAGTCTATCGGCAGAATTAAATATACACAAAGTCAACTCCGCCAACCGGTCAAATAAATCAAGAATATGACTCTTTATCCCATTAACCTGTATGTTCAGAAAGCAAATCCGGTGCCTGCTAAAAGATTAATGAAGCTGTCAGTATCATAAAAAACGTGAGTTCTTTTCGTCCTCATATGAATTTATTTCGTATTTTTGCGTGGACATCCCCTTTTTTGATGTTCAGGAAGATTATTTGTTGTAAAAGCAAAGTGAAGATTGATTTATGAGTGACGAAATTAACGAGATACCGGAAGAACATTCAGACTACAAACCGGCGGACGCACGGGACGAAAACGTAAAACACCAGTTAACAGGCATGTATCAGAATTGGTTTCTGGACTACGCCTCATACGTTATTCTGGAACGTGCCGTACCCCATATCAACGACGGTTTGAAACCTGTGCAACGCCGTATCCTGCATTCTATGAAACGTCTGGACGACGGGCGATATAACAAAGTGGCAAATATTGTGGGACACACGATGCAGTTCCACCCTCACGGTGACGCTTCTATCGGTGACGCTCTGGTGCAACTCGGACAGAAAGATTTGCTAATCGACTGTCAGGGTAACTGGGGTAATATCCTTACGGGAGATGGTGCTGCCGCCCCCCGTTATATCGAGGCACGCCTTTCCAAGTTTGCACTGGATGTTGTCTTCAATCCCAAGACTACCGAATGGAAATTGTCTTATGACGGACGAAACAAGGAACCGGTCACTCTCCCTGTGAAATTCCCGTTATTGCTGGCGCAAGGAGTGGAAGGTATCGCCGTCGGGCTTTCTTCCAAGATACTGCCGCACAACTTCAACGAACTTTGCGATGCCTCTATCAACTACCTCCGTGGAGAAGAGTTCCAACTATATCCCGATTTCCAGACGGGTGGTTCTATCGACGTAGCCAAATACAACGACGGCGAACGTGGCGGAGCCGTAAAAGTACGTGCGAAAATCAACAAGCTGGACAACAAAACCCTTGCTATCACGGAAATCCCTTACGGAAAAACCACTTCATCCGTAATCGACTCTATCCTGAAAGCTGTTGACAAGGGAAAAATCAAAATCCGCAAGGTGGATGACAATACGGCTGCCAACGTAGAAATACTGGTACACCTCGCCCCCGGCACTTCGTCGGACAAAACGATTGATGCACTATACGCTTTCACCGACTGCGAAGTGAGCATCTCTCCCAACTGCTGCGTGATTGACGACAGCAAACCTCATTTCCTCACCGTCAGCAAAGTCCTGAAAAAGTCGGCAGACAACACGCTGGATTTGCTGAAGCAGGAACTGGAAATCAAGAAAGGGGAAATCCTGGAAGCACTGCATTTCGTTTCCCTCGAAAAGATATTTATCGAAGAACGTATCTATAAAGACAAAGAGTTCGAGCAGTCCAAAGATATGGACGCTGCCTGCGAACACATCGACGAACGGCTGACCCCGTTCTATCCGAGCTTTATCCGTGAGGTGACCAAGGAGGATATCCTCAAACTAATGGAAATCAAAATGGGACGTATCCTGAAGTTCAACTCGGACAAAGCGGACGAACTCATTGCCCGGATGAAAGAGGATATTGCCGAAATTGACGACCACCTGGCACACATCGTCGACTATACCGTCAACTGGTATCAGATGTTGAAGAACAAATACGGCAAGAACTTCCCTCGTCGTACCGAACTGCGTAACTTCGACACGATCGAAGCCGCCAAAGTGGTGGAAGCCAACGAAAAACTTTACATCAACCGCGAAGAAGGATTTATCGGAACAGCCTTGAAGAAGGACGAGTTCGTAGCCAACTGCTCGGATATCGACGACGTGATTGTCTTCTTCCGCGACGGGAAATATATCGTCACTCCGGTAGCCGACAAGAAATTTGTAGGCAAGAACATACTTTATGTCAATGTCTTCAAGAAGAATGACAAACGTACAATCTATAATGTCACCTACCGCGACGGCAAGGAAGGCACAACCTATATCAAGCGTTTTGCAGTCACTTCCGTTGTCCGCGACCGCGAATATGACGTCACGCAAGGAACACCGGATTCACGTATCACTTATTTCAGTGCCAATCCGAACGGGGAAGCCGAAATCATCAAGGTGACTTTAAAACCGAATCCGCGTGTGCGGCGTATTATCTTCGAGCGTGACTTTAGTGAGATCAGTATCAAGGGACGACAAGCACAGGGAGTTATCCTGACCCGCCTGCCGGTACACAAGATAGCCTTGAAACAGAAAGGCGGTTCCACACTCGGCGGACGTAAGGTATGGTTTGACCGTGATATCCTCCGTCTCAATTATGACGGACGCGGCGAATATCTGGGCGAGTTCCAGAGCGACGACACCATACTCGTTGTGCTGAACAACGGTGACTTTTACACCAGCAACTTCGACCTGAGCAATCACTACGAAGACAACGTAAGTATTGTCGAGAAATTCGACTCCAACAAGGTATGGACTGCCGCGCTATATGATGCCGACCAGCAGAATTACCCGTACCTGAAACGTTTCTGCTTCGAAGGTTCCAACCGTAAGCAGAACTATCTGGGCGAAAACAAGAATAACCGCCTCATCCTGCTGACCGACGAGTTTTATCCCCGTCTGGAAGTGATATTCGGCGGACACGACAGTTTCCGAGAACCATTGGAAATCGATGCGGACGAGTTTATTGCTGTCAAGGGATTCAAAGCTAAAGGTAAACGTATCACCACTTACACAGTGGAGACGATTAACGAGCTCGAACCGACCCGCTTCCCCGAACCGGAACAGGAACCGCAGGAAGAGGCAAGTGAAGAACCCGAAAATCTGGATCCGGACAGTGACAAAAGCGAAGGGGATATTATTGATGAAATCACCGGGCAGATGAAATTATTCTGATGAAGAAAAAACTAATATACTTGGGGCTGACAGGATGCATCCTGTTCGCCCTTTGCACAAAATTACAGGCACAGATTGATTCCCTGCAGGCTCATCGTTATGTAACACGTGCCACCATGTACGGCATCGGTTTTACCAATGTGTTCGACACCTACCTGTCACCACAGGAATATAAGGGAATCGACTTCCGCATTTCCCGCGAAACAATCCGTATGACAAAGTTGTTCGATGGTAATGTTTCCGTACAGAATTTCTTTCAGGCAGATATCGGCTATACGCATAACCGTGCCGACAACAACAATACATTCTCCGGATTAGTCAACTGGAATTACGGCCTGCATTACCAGTTCCGCCTGACGGAGAACTTCAAATTACTGGCCGGAGGACTGATAGACGCCAACGGCGGCTTTGTCTACAATCTCCGTAACACGAACAATCCGGCTTCCGCAAGGGCATACGTCAATCTGGACGCTTCAGGAATGGCTATCTGGCATCTCAAAATCAAACGCTATCCAATGGTGTTGCGCTATCAAGTGAACCTTCCTGTCATGGGAGTTTTGTTCTCGCCGCACTACGGGCAGTCTTATTACGAGATTTTCTCATTGGGCAATGCCGGCGGAGTGATTAAATTCACTTCTTTGCACAACCAGCCTTCCCTCCGGCAAATGCTCTCGATTGACCTGCCGATAGGATATACCAAGATGCGTTTCAGCTATCTGGCTGATTTGCAACAATACAAAGTAAACAATATCAAAACACATACCTACTCTCATGTATTCATGGTAGGATTTGTGAAAGACCTATACCGAATCCGAAATAAAAAAGGAGCAGCCCCTCTGCCTTCATCGGTAAGGGCCTACTAAGAGAACGAAAGATTTAATGTTGAAATTTCAAAGAGCGATAGATAAGAAGAATGAAAAATAAGATTATACAATTACTTTTACTAATCTGCTGCCTGCCGGCGCTGACCGGTTGCATCAGGGAAGAAGAGTACGCCAATGATCCCATAGGCAACTTCGAGCAACTATGGAAGATCATTGACGAACAGTATTGTTTTCTGGAGGCAAAAGGCATTGACTGGGATGCCGTACACGAAAAATACCGAAAACTGGTGGTACCGACCATGTCCAACGATGATTTGTTTGACCTTCTGAGTCAGATGTTATATACCCTGAAAGACGGGCACGTCAATCTTTCTTCCGCCAAACGCACTTCTTTCTATGATGAGTGGTATCAGGGGTATGATTGGAACTACCGGGAAGACATTCTTTACCAGACCTATCTGGGCAGTGCCAGCAGCGGTTACTACACAGCAGCCGGACTGAAATATAAGATATTCGACAATAATATAGGATATATCCGTTATGAGAGTTTCAGTGCAGGGGTAGGAAACGGTAATCTGGATGAGGTTCTTCTCTACCTGTCACCTTGCAACGGATTAATCATTGATGTACGCGACAACGGAGGGGGAAACTTGACAAACTCCACCCGTATCGCCGCCCGGTTCACCAACCAAAAGACGCTGACCGGATACATTCAGCACAAGACCGGACCGGGACATAATGATTTCTCCCAAATGGAACCGATTTATCTGGAACCGTCCAACAGTATCCGGTGGCAGAAAAAGGTAGTGATATTAACCAACCGTCGTTGTTACAGCGCAACAAACGATTTTGTCAATGCGATGCGCAGCATAGAAGATACAGAAATTATCCAGTTGGGCGACCGGACCGGAGGTGGTTCCGGTCTTCCGTTCTCGTCCGAACTGCCGAACGGTTGGAGCATCCGCTTCTCCGCCAGCCCGCATTTCGATAAGAACAAACAGCCGTTGGAAGAAGGTATCGCACCGGATGTTGCTATCAATATGTCTAAGGAAGACCAACTTGAGAACAAAGATACACTGATAGAAAAGGCATTTGAGATACTAAGCGAATAACTTTATTGCCGAATAATTTGTCAAATCAGAAAATCTTCCTATCTTTGCACCGCTAAACAAAAAAGCTACCTGCGGATGTGGCGTAATTGGTAGCCGCGCCAGACTTAGGATCTGGTGCCGTGAGGCGTGTAGGTTCGAGTCCTATCATCCGCACCAAAATAAACTAGAAAGCCTTCAAGATACGTTCTTGGAGGCTTTTTAATTGCTTACAATATGAAGAAACATCAACTTTGCTGTATTGGTCACATCACATTAGATAAAGTAGTTACCCCTCAAAGCACTGTTTATATGCCGGGAGGAACCGCTTTTTACTGTTCACACGCCATTCGTCATTTCAATGATATCGACTATACACTGGTCACGGCAGTTGGTGCAACAGAAATGAACGTTGTAAAACAGCTGCGTAAGGTCGGCATTGATGTCACTGCATTGCCCAGCCGGCATTCCGTATATTTCGAGAACATCTACGGGACCAATCCCGATGACCGTACCCAACGTGTACTGGCAAAAGCTGATCCTTTCACCGCTTCCCAACTCCGTGAGATAGACGCGGAGATTTACCACCTCGGCTCCCTGCTGGCCGACGACTTCTCACTGGAAGTAATCAAGGAGCTTTCCCTAAAAGGATTGATTGCAGTAGACTCACAAGGTTACCTGCGTGAAGTACGTGACACTCATGTATATCCGACAGACTGGACCGACAAGCGGAAAGCCTTACGATATATCCATTTCCTGAAAGTCAACGAACACGAAATGGAAGTGCTGACCGGACTTTCCGATCCTCACGAAGCCGCCCGGCGGTTGCATGAATGGGGAGTAAAAGAAGTGTTAGTTACATTGGGAAGCATGGGCTCACTTATTTTCAACGGGACGGACTTTTTCCGTATCCCGGCTTATAAGCCTGCGCAAGTGGTGGACGCGACAGGCTGCGGTGATACATATACAATCGGCTATCTGTATCAACGGGTATCCGGAACCGGCATTGAGGAGGCGGGGCGTTTCGCCGCTGCGATGTCGACACTGAAAATCGAGAAATCCGGTCCTTTCAACGGCAACAAAGAAGATGTCTTCCACTGCATAGAGACAGCGGAAGAAATGTTTTAAGGTCACTATTGCTATTTCACATCGGTTCCTTTTGTGTTAAAATCGGACATTCCTGTATTTTCCAAAATCTTTTTTGCCTTTCGTTTGTTCACTTTGTTACTTTCGCCAAATAGCGGCAGAAAAAGACTTCAACCTAAATAGTAACAAATGGAAAAATTTAATGCAATGAGGACTAGACTTTTACAACATCTTCAGAAGAAAACCACTTGGTTTAAGAGCATAGTGGCGCTCACTTGCTTATTGCTTACCTCTGCATCTGCCTTTGCACAAACAAAGACGGTGACGGGTACGGTAACAGACGCTGCTAATGAACCACTAATAGGCGCATCGGTGCTCGTACAAGGAACTTCCACCGGAACCATTACAGACATGGACGGTAAGTATTCAATCTCTGTCACCCCGGACGACGTACTGGCATTTTCCTATGTGGGAATGACCTCGCAGAGCGTCAAGGTCGGTGCGCAGACCGTTATCAACGTCACCCTGAAAGAAGATTCGCAAGTGCTAGCCGAAACGGTAGTTATCGGATATGGTAGTGCTAAGAAAAGGGACTTGACAGGTTCTATCACCAACATCAAAGGAGAAGAACTTGCCAACAAACCTGCCATGAACCCTCTTTCTTCCTTACAGGGAAAAGTGGCCGGCGTGCAAATCGTAAACTCCGGACGTGCCGGCTCCGACCCGGAAATTCGTATTCGCGGTACAAACTCTATCAACGGATATAAACCTTTGTATATCGTTGACGGACTATTCAACGATAACATCAACTTCCTCAACCCGGAGGATATCGAATCCATGGAGATTCTGAAAGACCCGTCTTCACTGGCGATCTTCGGTGTCCGTGGTGCTAACGGTGTGATTATCATCACCACCAAAAAAGCCAAAGAAGGACAAACACTGGTAAATATAAACACCTCCTTCGGCTTCAAGAAAGTAGTAGATAAGGTGAAGCTGGTAAACGGATCGCAATTCCGTGAGTTATACAGCGAGCAGCTCGCCAATCAGGAAGACGCCCCGTTCGACTTCACCGGCTGGAATGCAAATACCGACTGGCAGGATGAAATCTTCCAGACAGCTTTTATCACCAACAATAATATAAGCATTACGGGAGCTTCGCCCAAACATAGTTTCTATCTGGGTGTAGGTTACTCGTATGAACAGGGCAACATCGAACATGAGAAATTCAGCAAAGTGACGATTAATGCAAGTAACGATTACAAGATTACGGATTATCTGAAAGTCGGCTTCCAGTTCAACGGGGCACGTATGCTTCCCGCCGACTCCAAACAAGTACTGAATGCCCTCCGTGCCACCCCGATCGCTCCGGTATATAATGATGAATACGGACTATACAGTGCACTGCCGGAATTTCAGAAAGCACAGATCAACAATCCAATGGTAGACGTCAGTCTGAGAGCAAACACCACCAAAGCCGAGAACTACCGGGCGTCCGGTAATATCTACGGTGAAGTGGACTTCCTGAAACATTTCAACTTCAAAGCGATGTTCTCTATGGACTATGCTTCCAATAACGGACGGACATACCAGCCTATCGTAAAAGTGTACGACCCCACTGTCAGCGGGAATATAGCCACCTTGGGAACAGGCAAAACCGAGGTCAGCCAGTTCAAGGAAAATGAAACGAAAGTACAGAGTGACTATGTGTTGACATATACGAACAGCTTCGACAATGGCAACCATAACCTGACTGCTACTGCAGGTTTCACGACTTATTACAATTCCCTGAGCCGCCTGGACGGAGCACGCAAACAAGGTGTAGGTCTGGTGATTCCCAACGATCCGGACAAATGGTTCGTGAGTATCGGTGATGCAGCCACTGCCACCAATGGAAGCACGCAGTGGGAACGCAGCACACTGTCCATGCTTGCACGTGTTATCTACAACTATAAAGGCAAATACCTGTTCAACGGTTCGTTCCGCCGCGACGGTTCTTCCGCTTTCTCTTATACGGGCAACGAATGGCAGAACTTCTTCTCTCTGGGAGGCGGCTGGCTGATGTCCGAAGAAGAATTCATGAAAGATATCAAATGGCTCGATATGTTGAAAATCAAGGCTTCTTACGGTACAGAACCTAGATAAAGCCTACCCTGCCGAGCCGTTACTGAGCAACGCTTATTCCGCCGTATTCGGCAAACCGTCTATCATCTATCCGGGCTATCAGCTTGCCTATCTGCCCAATCCAAATCTCCGTTGGGAAAAAGTGGAAGCTTGGGAAGCCGGATTTGAAACGAATCTTCTCCGCAACCGACTGCATTTTGAAGGTGTTTATTACAAGAAAAACACCAAAGACCTGCTGGCCGAAGTTCCCGGTATTTCCGGAACAATTCCGGGGATAGGTAACTTGGGACAGATTCAGAATAAAGGAGTAGAAATGGCTGTGACCTGGCGCGACCAGATCGGCGAATGGGGATATTCTGTCAGTGCCAACCTGACCACCATCAAAAATGAAGTGAAGAGTCTGGTTCAGGAAGGATACTCTATCATCGCCGGAGACAAGCAGCAAAGTTATACAATGGCAGGCTATCCGATCGGTTACTTCTACGGTTATAAGGTAGAAGGCGTTTATCAGTCGCAAGCCGACATAGACGCATCGCCCAAGAACACGCTCGCCACCGTCACCCCCGGTGACTTGAAATTCGCAGATGTCGACGGAAACGGAGAAATTACTCCGGAAGACCGTACCATGATAGGTAATCCTACCCCGAAAGTAACTTACGGTTTCTCCCTCGGAGTGAACTACAAGAACTGGTCGTTGGGGATCGACATGATGGGACAAGGCGGTAACAAGATATTCCGCACGTGGGATAACTATAACTTCGCCCAGTTCAACTACCTCGAACAACGGCTGGACCGTTGGCACGGGGAAGGTACTTCCAATACCCAACCGTTGCTGAACTCCAAGCACTCTATCAACTACCTGAATTCGGATTATTACATCGAAAGCGGCAACTTCTTCCGTATCCGTAACGTACAACTTGCCTATGCATTCGACAAGAGCCTGCTTGCCAAAATCCGCCTGCAAGCCCTGAAAGTGTATGTCAACATACAAAACTTGAAAACATGGAAGCATAACACCGGATATACCCCGGAATTGGGAGGAACCGCCACCGCATTCGGCGTAGATAACGGAAGCTATCCCGTACCGGCAGTCTATACGTTCGGTATCAACCTGACATTCTAATGGCAAGATAGTAGCGTAGGGGCGAAAGAGGAGAAAGCATGCAGGCCCCTTGCGAAACTTCAGCAACTTTAATCTTTAAAACTATAATTGTATGAAACTAGATAAATATATATTTTCAACCTTTATTGCTGCGGCCGCACTCACTTTGGGCAGTTGCAGTGACTTTCTGGACCGCAGTCCGCAAGGACAGTTTACAGAAGACGATAATCCCAATGCGCTGGTCAACGGTAAAATCTACAATGTCTACACGATGATGCGTAGCTACGATATCACTGCAGGCACTACCGCCCTCGCTATCCACTGTCTCCGTTCCGAAGACGAAGAAAAGGGAAGTATTGCCAGTGACGGGTCGGATGTAGCCGAGATGTATGACGACTTCAAATACACGGCCTCCAATGGTCTGCTAGGTGCTTATTGGGGAAAGAACTACGCCGTTATCTATCAGTGTAACGACATCCTCGACGCCATTGCCGAGAAAGAAACTGCCGGACAGACCGAAGCCGAAGACATCATCAACAAAGGTGAAGCCTCTTTCTTCCGCGCCTATTGCTACTTCAACCTGGTAAGGGCATTCGGCGAAGTCCCTCTGGTGACTTACAAGATCAACGACGCTTCGGAAGCCAACATTCCGAAAACCACCGTCGATAAAATCTACGAGCAGATTGATGCCGACCTGAAAACCGCCGAGGAGTCACTGCCGGAAACATGGAGTACCGAGTACTTGGGACGACTGACATGGGGAGCCGCCCGTTCTTTGCACGCACGTACATATATGATGCGTAACGACTGGAACAATATGTACACTGCCTCCACCGATGTCATCAAGAAAGGGCTCTACAACCTGAGAACTCCGTATAATGAAATCTTCACCGATGATGGCGAAAATAGCGGCGGTTCTATCTTCGAACTGCAATGTACCGCTACTGCCGCCCTTCCTCAAAGCGATATTATCGGCAGCCAATTCTGCGAAGTGCAAGGTGTGCGCGGAGCGGATCAATGGGACTTGGGCTGGGGCTGGCACATGGCAACCGAACTTATGGCGCAAGCCTACGAACCGGGCGACCCGCGCAAGAACGCCACCCTGCTTTACTTCCGCAGATCGGACAGCGAACCGATTACTCCGGAAAATACCAATGAGCCTTACGGCGAATCTCCCGTCTCTCCGGCAATAGGTGCTTACTTCAACAAGAAAGCCTATACCGACCCTGCCCTGCGTAAAGAATATACCAATAAAGGATATTGGGTGAACATCCGCCTGATCCGTTATGCAGATGTCTTGCTCATGGGAGCCGAATCCGCCAACGAGAAGGGTATCTCCGGTGAGGCAATCGACTATCTGGAACAAGTACGTGCACGTGCCAGAGGCACCAACACCAACATTCTTCCCAAAGTGACCACTACCGACCAGGGAGAACTGCGTGAAGCTATCCGCCACGAACGCCGTGTGGAACTGGGACTTGAGTTCGACCGTTTCTACGACCTCGTCCGCTGGGGCATTGCAAAAGAAGTATTGCAAGCTGCCGGCAAGAATTATCAGGACAAGAACGCTTTACTTCCATTGCCTCAGACTGAAATAGACAAGTCCAAAGGGGTACTGGTGCAAAATCCCGATTACCAATAAAACAAAATAGAATATAATAATATGATATACAAGAAACTAAGTTTATTAATCCTGTTCTTTGCGACAGGACTCCTGACCGCATCCGCTCAGAAGTCGCCACAAGACATGGATCGTTTCATCGACGCATTGATGAAAAAAATGACCACCGAAGAAAAGATCGGTCAGTTGAACCTTCCCGTCACGGGAGAGATTACTACCGGACAAGCCAAGAGCAGCGACATCGCCGGCAAAATCAAGAAAGGCGAAGTGGGAGGACTGTTCAACCTGAAAGGGGTGGAGAAAATACGTGAGGTACAGAAACAGGCTGTGGAAGAGTCACGCCTCGGCATTCCGTTGTTGTTCGGCATGGACGTGATCCATGGATACGAAACGATGTTCCCTATCCCTCTCGGACTCTCCTGTACATGGGATATGGCGGCTATCGAAGAATCCGCCCGCATTGCAGCCGTAGAAGCCAGCGCCGACGGTATCTCATGGACGTTCAGCCCAATGGTGGATATTTCGCGCGACCCGCGTTGGGGACGTGTATCCGAAGGTAACGGTGAAGACCCGTTTCTGGGAGCTATGATTGCCGAAGCCATGGTGCGCGGCTATCAGGGCAAAGATATGAAACGCAATGACGAAATCATGGCTTGCGTAAAGCACTTCGCCCTGTACGGAGCAAGTGAAGCCGGACGTGACTACAATACGGTGGACATGAGCCGCCAACGGATGTTCAACGACTATATGCTGCCTTACGAAGCCGCCGTTGAAGCAGGCGTAGGCAGTGTCATGGCATCATTCAACGAGGTGGACGGCATTCCGGCCACTGCCAACAAATGGTTAATGACGGACATCCTGCGCGGTCAGTGGGGATTCAACGGATTTGTAGTCACCGACTATACCGGTATTTCCGAAATGATAGACCACGGTATCGGCGACCTCCAGACGGTAACGGCACGTGCCATCAACGCCGGAGTGGATATGGATATGGTCAGCGAAGGTTTTGTTGGTACTCTGAAAAAATCCATTCAGGAAGGCAAGGTTTCTATGGAAACATTGAACACCGCCTGCCGCCGCATCCTGGTAGCGAAATACAAACTGGGGTTGTTCGACAACCCGTATAAATATTGCGACCCGAAACGTCCGGCACGTGACATCTTTACGAAGGCACACCGCGACGCTGCCCGCAGAATTGCGGCAGAAAGTTTCGTCCTGCTCAAAAACGACAGCCCCGACGGAAATCCGAACGGCAACCCTCTGCTGCCTTTTAATCCTAAAGGCAACATCGCCGTGATAGGCCCGCTAGCCAACAGCCGTGCCAATATGCCCGGAACATGGAGCGTAGCCGCCGTGCTCGACCGTTGCCCATCACTGGTGGAAGGCTTGAAAGAGATGACTGCCGGAAAAGCGAATATCATGTATGCCAAAGGCAGCAACCTGATTAGTGACGCCGCCTACGAAGAACGCGCCACCATGTTCGGCCGTTCACTGAACCGCGACAACCGGACCGACCAGCAATTGCTGGACGAAGCCTTGAATGTAGCCCGCCGCTCGGACATCATCATCGCAGCCTTGGGCGAATCGTCAGAAATGAGCGGGGAAAGCAGCAGCCGCACTAACCTGGACCTCCCCGACGTACAACAAAACCTGTTGAAAGAATTACTGAAAACCGGAAAGCCGGTAGTACTGGTGTTATTCACCGGTCGTCCGCTTACGCTAAACTGGGAACAGGAACACGTGCCCGCTATTCTGAATGTATGGTTCGGAGGTAGCGAAGCGGCCTACGCTATCGGCGACGCCCTCTTCGGTTATGTCAACCCGGGCGGCAAACTGACGATGACTTTCCCGAAGAACGTCGGACAGATCCCTCTTTATTATGCACATAAGAACACCGGACGCCCGTTGGGACAGGGTAAATGGTTCGAGAAGTTCCGCAGCAACTATCTCGATGTGGATAACGAGCCACTCTATCCGTTCGGTTACGGACTTTCTTATACCACTTTCTCTTACAGCGATATCGACTTGAGCCATTCCAGCATGGACATGAACGGCTCGCTGACCGCAGCAGTGACAGTCACCAACACGGGCACATGGCCCGGTTCGGAGGTAGTGCAGCTTTATATCCGCGACGTCGTCGGCAGCAGTACCCGTCCGGTGAAAGAGCTGAAAGGTTTTCAGAAGATATTTCTCGAACCGGGTGAAATGAAGATTGTCCGTTTCAAGATTGCTCCGGAAATGTTGCGATATTACAATTATGACCTGCAACTGGTAGCGGAGCCGGGAGATTTCGAAGTGATGATCGGTACCAACAGCCGGGATGTGAAAACAGCAAGATTCACTTTGAACTAAAGTAACCGTGAAAAGTCGGTAGTAACTCCATTCTCCTCCTTCGGGAAGGAGGAGTACCCGTAGGGGGAGGTGGTAGGTGAATAC
>ERZ1106943.2403-NODE-2403-length-16206-cov-2.974924_pt1 | contig 16206 bp, 8 predicted proteins | sample MGYA00403671_ERZ1106943 | MGnify/ENA primary metagenome ERZ1106943 (study PRJEB35170, sample SAMEA104062427) | human gut metagenome | biome: human gut; feature: human-associated habitat; material: faeces | place: Denmark | collected 2012-06-14 ...
TCCGCCTACAATAAAAGGGTTATGAATGGCTGCCATACTGATTATTATAAATACAATTATTGCAAATATAATAATTGTATTTATAATAATGCTGTATCAGCCCCGATATTTAGTGAAGATTGGGGATAAACCGGGTAAATAGTGTCTTTCCATTTTCCTGATGTTTCTTCATCCATTCGGCTAATAGCTCCCGATGCTGACGGAGGATATCGGCATATTTCTTTTCGATGGCAAGGTTGCGCATTTCTCCGCGATCTGTCTCCATGTCATAGAGCTGTTCGCGATTTTTGCCGGTATCGTACAATACATATTTATATTGGGAAGTACGAAGCATCCATCCCCGCGTTGAGGCTGTTTGGGCAAAGCTCGTTTCTGTTACGATGTAAGGTTGGTGCTGCTTGTCGGCACTGCCGTTTTCTACGATAGGGCGGAAACTCACTCCTTGACGTTTGCCGGGAACATTGATTCCTGCCCAATCACAAATGGAGGGCATGAGGTCTACCCCGTTGTTGATAAGTTGGGGCAATATCTTTCCGGCATGCTTGCCTTTGGGCAGACAGACGATGAACGGGACATTGGCTACCTCTTCATATAGAACTGTTTTCTGATTCCATTGATGTGCTCCACAGCCGTCACCATGATCGCTGGTAAAGATGATAACCGTATTCTTCCATAAGTCCTGGCGGTCTAGCTCCGCAATGATTTTCCCTATTTCCGCATCTACGGTTTCTACCAGTCGATAGTAAGCGTTCCGGTAACGTCGCCAGTCGTCCGGCGTGTAGTCGTGAGTGGGATAGAGACGGTGGTTTTGTTTTTTCTCGAAAGCCAACGCCGTTGCATCGTACGGATTGACGGCAAAGTTAGACGGCAGTCCCGGACAATCCTCCAAGGCCGGTTCTTTGATGGTAGCATACGGAGTGTTCTGTTTGCGGGCATATTCGCAGATATTGTGTGGATTGTCGAAGGAAGCTACCAGAAAGAAAGGTTGGCCTTTCTTCTTGCGTTGCAGGAAAGAGACGGCTGCCTCCGCCAAGCCGAAATCATTGTGTCCGTGCAGGTTCTCGAAACCGAATGCTTGTTTGTCAGGCAGTGAGTTGGTGTGTACGTGCCACTTCCCGGCGTATGCGCAGGTATAACCGGCTTTGTTCATCAGCACACCGAGAGAGGTGGAGTGAAGTGAATCAGGCATAGGAGTCCCGTTTTCCAGCAGGCCGACTTCTCCGGGCATATATCCTGTAAACATGGCGCCGCGTGACGGACCGCTGAGGGGCATGGAGCAATAGGCGTTTGTAAAGCGGATACCCCGTTCCGCCAACTTGTCCATGTTGGGAGTGCGCAGATCGGTATTACCGGCACAGCTCATGGCGTTGGCCGTCTGCTGGTCGGTCATGATGTAGAGGATGTTCGGACGTTCTTGTGCCGACAATGCCGCAGGAAGCATCATACCGCAAAGTAATGTAGGTTTTAAATTCTTCATGATTCAATTTGAGGATTAATGTTTATGTTCACAAAGATAGGAGATTCCCGTATGAACGGAGTTCACTCTTGTGCAGACCTTGTTTGAAAGTCAATATCCGACTTTTGAATCCTATCGAAAAGCTTTTGATTTTGTCCATATCCTATTGTCCGAGTCCTATTGCTCCATATTCTTCCCCTGATTCTTGGCATACTCCGATGGCAGGCAACCTACATACTTCTTGAAGCTCGTCGAGAAATAGGACGGTGAACTGAAACCAATCTTGTTACTGATTTCAGAGATTGAATATCGTCCCTCAAGCAATAGTTTGCAAGCCTTGTTGAAACGGATACGGCGGATAAAGTTGGCGGGTGGCTCTCCCGATATGGAGTTCATTTTGAGATACAGTGAAGAACGGCTTATAAAGAGCTTTTCCGCTAAATCATCGGCAGTGAAACTCTCATCATCGATATTCTCTTCCACGATCTGTATCGCTTTGCTCATAAACTCCTCGTCCAGTGCGTTGGACGTCATTTTCGCCGTGTCAATATCAATCGTATTCGAATAATAATACCTTAACCGTTGTTTGGATTTCAGGATATTCGCGATTTTTCCTTTCAGCAAACTCATAGAGAAAGGTTTGGGGATATAGTCGTCCGCCCCGGTCCGGATACCGGTAGTCTGAGCTTCAATGCTACCTTTGGCCGATAAGAGGATGACCGGAATATGGCAAGTCTGCATATTCTTTTTAATCAGTTCGCACAACTTAATGCCGTCAATGCCAGGCATCATCACGTCGGAAAGCACGATGTCCACCTTTTGTTCCTTGAGAATCGCCAAAGCCTCCTCACCGTTTCCGGCAGTCAGTGTGGTGTACTTCGACTTGAAGTTGCTTTTCAGGTAGTCCACCATTTCCTTGTTGTCGTCGACCAACAGAATTGTTTCGGTCGTTTCTCCGGTGGAAGTGTCTTTTTCCTCTTCGTTGATTCCGTTTGTTTCGGAGAACTCTTCGCTTTCAACCATTGTGCCGGTTGTCGGCGATGGAGACGGTGTGATGTCACTGCGTTCTGTTCTCTGTTGATCTTGGTCGAGCAATTCCGTAGCGGCAAACGTATGCAAGTCAGCGGGGAGCTCGATGGAAAACTCTGTACCTTTATCCGGTTCGCTGGATACTTGAATCGTTCCGTGATGTTTTTCAACCAGACATTTTACGAGTGAAAGTCCGATTCCGCTTCCTTTCACGCTTTCGTTGGCTTGATAGAACCGCTCAAAGATACGTGCTAGTTTATCTTGGGGGATTCCGATTCCATTGTCCTTTACGCTAAATCCGAAGCTGTTTTCCTTTCTCCAGACGGAAAGTGTTATCTTACCACCGTTGCGGGTGAATTTGAAAGCATTGGACAACAGGTTGGTCAACATCATCTCTACGTACATCTTGTCTACCGGGAGTAAATCATCCTTCAGGTCGGACTGATATTCGTATGTGATATTTCGTTTCTGCGCATTCTCTTCGAACATGGTAAAGATATTCTTCGCCAGCTTGTCTACCTGATTCATAGCCACATGAATAGGCAATGCGCCTGATTCCGCTTTACGGAAGTCGAGCAACTGGTTGATGAGATGCAGCAGTTTGCGCCCGTTCCGGTAGATATACGAAAGTTTTTGCTGCTCTTGCAGGTCAAACTTGCTTTTCTCTTCCACCAGCTCTTCCAGAGGAGCCAGTATCAGGCTTAACGGAGTACGCAGCTCGTGAGACATATTGATATAGAAACGGACTTTCTCCTGACTGACTTCTTCCACTTTCATCCGTTCCAGATGCTCGATCTGCACTTGCATTTTCATTTTGGCGCGTGCGATAAAGAAGTAGAGTATGAAAGCGATTCCGCCCAAAGTGAGTAGGACGTAGAGTGTCTTTGCCCACCACGTCTGATACCACATGGGAGTGATATGAACGAAAAACTCGGTAGGAGTGAGGCTCCATCGTCCGTTATTGTTGCACGCCTTTACTCTGAATGTGTATTTTCCCGGTGGAAGATTGGAGTAAGTGACACCTCGTTGCGAGATAGCCTGAGCGGAAGAAATCCAGTTATCATCAAATCCTTCCAATTGGTAGGCGAAGAGATTACGTCTTCCGGAAAGATAATTGATAACGGAAAAGCGGATACTGAACGTCTTCCGGTTGGCGGGGAAAGACATCCCCAGCAGTTTTCCGTTGCTAGCCTGGAAGTATTTGGATACACCGTCCCTGATATTCGTTACCGGCTGGTTCTGGATGGTCGCTCCGGTAATGACGGCGTTCGGAGAATAGGGGTTATCAACAAACTGATAGGGGTTGAAATAAGTGATACCTTTCAGACTTCCCAAATAAATAATACCGTCTTTGGTCTGGCACGCTCCGTATGTATTGAACTGGTTGTGGCTGAGTCCGTCCTTGACGCTATAATTGAGGAAAGTTTGTTCCGACGGGTCAAAGCAGGATAGTCCGTGATTGGTAGTGATCCAAAGCCGTCCCCGTCCGTCTTCCAGAATGCCATAGATAAAATTGTTGGGTAGTCCGTCGTAGGTGGAATAACGGGTGAGCGGTCGGGGAGTAGTATTGTCAGACTTGTACAGGCCTACCGAAGAACCGATCCAGATATGGTGATTGCTATCCTCATGGATACAAAATGCCTGTACCAGTGCCGGAAACCGGGAGGTCTCATCTTTCCATTCCTCCAATTTGCCGTCGGCATATACAAACAGGCTTTCTTCAGTGCCAATCCATATCCGCTCCTTGCTGTCGCGATAGAGAACGGAAATGAGCATATTGTTTAAGCGCGGATGTTTTTGCGCTAGCGGGTGTAAAGAGAGAGAACCGGTCTTTTTGTTGAATTGATACAATCCGATGATGGTGCCTACCCAGATAGTTCCGTCTTGTCCGTCGAGCAGCGAATAGCAACTGTTGTTGAACGAGACAGCTCCCGGAAATGTGTAATTCTTTATTTGTCGGGTGCGGGTGGACAGATAGCTTAACCCTCCTCCATGACTCCCTATATAAACGCCATCGTCGTCGGGAAGTACACATTTGATATTGTCCGACTGCAATGCGTGCGCATTGTGGCGGTTGGCCCGATAGGCGGAGAAATGATTGTTTTTCCTGTTGTACTCGTTCAGTCCGCCATCATTCGTACCTATCCAGAGATTGCCGGTATAAGGGTCTCCTACAATGCAACTGACCGTATTGTCACTAAGTGAATTTTTATAGGCGGAATAAGTCATGGTGTCAAATGCCGGTGCCATAGCATGATAGTAGCTCAGTCCTCCGTAGAATGTCCCTACCCATATGCCGCCTTGATTGTCTTTCAGAAGAGAACGTACGGAGTTGTGGCCTAGCGAGTTTCCGTTTTCATGGGAGAAGGTGTATTTTTCCATTGCTTCGGTTTCCGGTTCAAGGATAAACAACCCGTTGATGGTTCCGATCCACAGATTCCCCTTGTCGTCTTGCGCCAGAGTGCGTACAGTTCCTAACGGCTCTTTTTGTTGTCTGTCTGTATATGGGTAGTGTTTCTTTATCTGGAATTTGTCGTCCATGCAATATACTCCGTTTATAAAAGAGCCCATCCAGTAGACACGTTTTCTGGGATCGTAGACGATGGAGGAGATTACTTCGTTTTTCAGTTCCGGAAGCAGCCGGACTATGGAGTTATCTTGTGGCAGGTAATGGTAAATACCGGTGTGAGTACCCAGCAGAACCTCGTCGTTTGCTTTGCGGATGGAATAAACGGTTGTTGCTTGCAGGTGAGGATGTAATTGCATCAGTCCGGTCTTCTTGTCAAAGACCGCCAGTCCGTTGTTCGTGCCAAGCAAAAGCTGTTGCTTGTCTTTGAGTTCCTCAATGGCAAAAATCTGTACAGGCGTTCCTTCGGGTAAAGTATAATTGGTGAAGTTGTTTCCTACGATATTGTATCGCGATAATCCAGTCAGAGTTCCTACCCATACCGTGCCGTCCGCATCTGTGTAGAGAGAGTATATATGACTGTTGCTGAGGCTGGTACTGTCATTCAGATCCTTATGAAAGGGGGCGAATCGGTAACCGTCATACCAATTCAGCCCATCCATTGTTCCTACCCAGATTTTTCCATTATGGTCTTGCGTCAGGGCAAGAACAGTACTTTGAGACATTCCGTCGTTTACCGAAAGTCGTTTGAAATGAATACGACTGGAATTATGGGCTGCCGCTTGGCAGAGAGACAAACAGCATAAGAGACAAATGCTGAGCAGGATGTTTGCGGGCATATTTCGGTTCTTCATAAACGTTGGATAATCAATGTGATTACTGATAAATGCGAAGGTAAAGATAAACATCTTTCATTCAATAGCCAAACATCGTATCGAAATATTGCTTTATCCTGCTCGTTTGCATGGTATTTGTTATTGCGCCATCCGGGTGGAAGCCGGTATATAGTCAGTTTGTTCCGTTACACCGTATTTCCCGTTCGTTTCGTCATAGAGTAGCGAAGAAGAAGCGTATCTACGCAGATAAGTGCTTCCTTCGATTGTCGGGTTACCCGGAGAATAACTGAATACGGTAGGAGTGTTACGGTTAGTCACAATCAATTCTGCCGGTTCCTGCGGATTAAGGATAGCTGTTATGTCCCAGTCGCCACAGTAGAAAGTATCTCCCTGACGGGTAATTGCGGGTACCTGTTCCGTATTCGAAGCTATTTGGATAATGGTCAATATACGGTTCCGTTCGCTTTGCGCGAAAGTACCGGTCAAATGCCATAAGGTTGGATATTGGGGATCAGGCGTTTCCGTTATCGGTATAATGGTCTGGTCGGTTTGCGAAATATCGGAAGATATGTCGCTGAATTGAGAAACTTTAGTATAGAACCCTTTTTCCGTATTTGCTGTCTTCCAACTTTTGCGGGTGTTGTCTATAGAGAATGGGGTGGGACTATGCAACAGCCATTCCCATTGTACAGGCTCGTTTGCTTCCAGTTCGTCGTAGATGAGCATGGTCTGCGGATAAAGTACCAGTATGTGACGTTTGTATTTTTTCAACGGAGTTTTACCGAAACCGTTTTCCGGAGTTTGAGCAATGCCTGCGCTTGCGAATAAATCGGTCCAAGACTTCTCTTCACTGATACCGTTATAGGCTTTCGATGCGTCTCCCAGACAATAAGCGATGTGATTTCCGTCTATGGCCCTCAGTACTTGTCCGTATCCCGTCAAGGAATAAGGTTGTCCGATACCATTCACCAGAATGCTGTTATGACCGCGCGTGTGCCGATACCACAGCAGATTGTAGGGAGTGTTGTTGGCTCCGATGTAATAGCCGCCGTTTCGGAATACGTCATGACCTCGATAGAACAAGGTGAAACTGTTCTGATCGGCAACGGCATGGCTGTTGGACCCGAATGTACTCGAACGGAAAGCGAGTGAGAGGTTATTGTCTATATGCTGTAAGTCCGAGTGGATGGCCACCTCTCCTGCATCTTTATACCATAGTAACTTGGGAGAATAAGACGGCAACTCCTCTCCCGAATAAATTTTCGGACTGATCATACGATACAGACGCATATCTACGTCTGTGACTAATGTCTCGTCGCATTGCTTGGCATACCAAGAGGCGTATGCGTCCCCCGTCTCCCGTGCGAGGAAGTCGGCGAAAGCTACCCGTTGCCGGTCGGGGGTACTTGCTTTCTCGTTGCCGTCTCCGAAGCTGGTGCTCTTGGATTGAGGAGGCCAGGCGTATACAAGTGCCTGACCGGCATTCCGATACCACGGATGAGTAAGGAAATTACTGCCTGTCAGTGTGGAAAACAGCGACGGCATATAAAAAAGAGTTTTCACATTGGCGGTGAAGTATCCCACACCGTTTTTCCAAAGCCCGCTACGGTTGTATCCGGCGTCCGGAGCGCGGGCTGTCCAAAGCTCGTAATAATATTCAAGCATTTCGGAACATTCTTCCGTATATGCGTCTTTGTCGAACAGGACGAGTGCGGACTGGAAGAGAATGCGCATATTGTGTTGCCAGAAGTGGTTATCGAAGAAGCGGTTTTCCTGCATTCCCCGATACATCTTATAATAGTGGCGGGCAATCTTCATCAATAGCTCTTCAATATCTCTTTTCTCCTCTGCGGAAAGCTCGTTGAAAGCGATGTCGTATATTTCGATAAAGATAATGGCAATGTTGGTGGAGCCGAAGTTGGTTGCGAACAGCTCTTTATCGGTGAGACTTGGAAGCTTTTGTCGCATATATCTTAGAATCTCTTTCATCTTGTCCAGATACTTTGTATTCTGCGTCAGATGATAGGCTTGATAGAGCATATCTACATGGAGCTTTATGTCTTCGGTGCTCTCAAAGTCGAACGGGTTGGGATAGGCGGTAGTATAATCGATCCCTGCTGCGGTATTGGCACGTCCGGTCAGAGCCTTATATTCCCGGTGCTTGGAGGCATTTTTGCGTGCCTGTTCCAAGTAGTTGTCCAGAAAACAGTATAAACGGGGATGGGTGTGGGGGATATTAAGAAAGAATGTATCAAAAGTCGGTGTTACAAATTTAGGAGTGTCATCCTTTATCTCGAATGAGTAGGTAGCGCTCCAGGACTGTGGCGTGCCGGAGACGATGGAACGGAAACGCCAGTACCAGGTACCGTTGTTCATTATTTGGTGTGGATTGAACATACACCACGGCTTTGGTTCGGACACGATGGTTTCCGCATCCGGAAAGTCTTCTTTTTGTGAGAGGGAAAATTGAAGCTGCTCTCCGGTCATCATATCTTGGGGCACGATGAACGGGGCAGGGTTAATGAATATTTCATTGTCCGCTTTGGGGTATGGCTTCTCGCGAATCTTGTCGTGCCATGCATCGGGAGATTCGGTACTGTCGGCTATTTCTTTGTTGTCTGTCATGGGGAGGGAATCATCGCTGCATGAGGTAGCTAATATCCCTGAACAGATAAGGACGTAAAAGAGGTCCCGGAAGCGGAAGTATGTTTTCATAAGATGGTTTGATAAAAAGTGAATGAAAAGAAGTTAAGGATAAGCAAGGCATTGGGGGGGCCTTGCTTATCTTGACTTGATTATTGTGTTCGCTTTTGACTGTTTATTCTAAAATGGTGAGGATAGGACGGATTTGTCCTTGTACACCGGCTTTGTCGGGGGCTGTGTTGAAAATGGGCTGAATTTTGGTATTAGCGTCCAATACATTATTAGTAAGTGTGATAGGGCTGATGGATTTGTTGCTGACACTGCTGGAAAGTAAGTAGCGTGCCGATGTTGTGGTATGAACAAATAGGTTAGCGCCTTCTATTGCGTTTATGGCATTGACAAATGTCTCGTTTTTAGCAGTCTCTTCGAAACCATAATATCCGATTGTCATTTCTTTTAATTGATTGATGGAAGGTATGTACCATCCGCTTGACTTTTCAGGAGTAGGCGTATTTGTTTTGAAAGCAAGGTATTTCTCAATTACGGGATATTTGTCTGTATTATTGGTATAACGTTCATCTGCAAAAAACGCCTTTGTATTTTCATATCCAGTTTTGTTTAACTCCATTCCTGTGAAATCAATATCACTACCTTTAGCACAAAATTCCAGACGTGTATTAGTCGGTGCGCTTTCCAGTGCGACTACATATCCTTTAATAGCCGTATATTCGCTACCGTAGTTAGATGCTACATCTCCATCCAATGGTGTTGTTGCGAATACGATACCGACACACGGATTCTCTGCATCCTCTTTCAATTCTGCGGAATATGTACCGTCTTTATAATAGAAATCACCAATTTCCGGATTTACTGTCGGTACGACAGGCTCGAGGTCTCCACCGTCTATGTCCGGATTCCATTCTCCGAAGTCTGTATCAATTTGTGTGTTTGCAGAAGATTCCGCTATGAAATATCCTCTGATTTGTGTACGTGTATTCTTCTTGACAGGCACATTGGCGGGGATAGCAACGGTGCGTCCGCCGTCCTCTGTTACAAAAGTCAGGGCTATTTCTCCTAAAACATCGTCTTCTGCGAAGACATAACAAGAGAAAAGTTGCAAATCGGTTGTCTCACCGGTAGTCTCGCCTGTTCCGATTGGTTCGGTGGCTGACATGATAGCGTCAATCATCTCCGTAGAAACCTTGCCTGTTGAAACATTAAAAGCGGCTGGAATCTTCTGGCTGACAGCTACTGTCTGGCATTTGTCGAAGTTTGCCTTGCTCTTGTCCGAAACAATCAGTTTGGCGAACGGGCGGGTCAGGGTGACATTCAGCGGGTTCTCTAAAGAAGCTTGGCTCTTTTCAAAAGAACCTTGACTGGAGAAAGCGTCGCAAGCGTCACTATTGTAGAGCAGGCTTGCATCTTTGATTGTGACTTTGGTAAGGTCTTCCGTATTGTAGAACTTGTCGGCGTAGCGTCCGGTTACTTGGTCTTTGCTTTGTCCCTCAGCGGGGATAAAGTCCGCCCACATCATATAATTATAAGTCCCGGCGTTTTCGAGTGCAAAGGTGAAAGAAAGCTTTCCGTTAGTGGCTTCGGTTCCTAATTTTTCTTCCCGATAGACCTGATTACCATCTGCATCGCTGATTTCGAGGATACAACGCAGGTAGTGGTCGGTCACTTCGGGGATAGCACGTGTTTGTGCAAATTCAGAGGGTAATTCAGCCGAGATGTTGACTAAATTGTTAGAGCTACTTGAAGCTCCCGGAGCTTCTTCTTGGCTACATGCGGCAAACAGCCCCATGAGCAGCGTGATTGCGAAATAAATAAAGTTCTTTTTCATAATGGTAATGATTAAAGTGTATTATAATTATTATTCGGTTGGAGTGATGGGAGTAACATCGATAATGATGTCCTCGTCCTCAAAGTCAGGATCGAAATCAATACCCGGACTGGCGGTCATAAAGTGTCCCCGTATATTGGTCTCCTTGTTCCGTTCATAGGGTATTTTCAGATTTTGGTAGCGTGCCACGACTTTCTTGCTCTCATTGGTTATCTCGATGGTCACCGGGACAGAAGCTGTGCTCTCGTTATTGATGAGCAGATAGTCGAATCCGATAGTGAACTCGTCCTTGTTCTCTAATCCTCGTAGTGTTGCTAGTTCAACCGTCTTGTTATATTCCATATATTGCAGGGAACGCTTCAACTTTCCGGTGAGTGCATCGAATGCGGTGGGCAGATAGTAGTTGTACTTCACGGTAATAGTAAACTTCTTTCCCGTGATTTCTTTCTTGTCCACTTTCTGTAGGAACTTTTCGACATCTGTGGCTATCAGGTTGTAGCGTGCCATCGGACGGATCATTTCGATATCTGTCGGCACGGTGACATTCCATTGGTCACGATAGGCGCTTAAATCCAGCGAAGTGATGGGCTTTGCAGGTTCAACAGAACAGATTAATGCAAAACTTGATACATTCTGTGGAAAGGATTACCTTGCAAATAAATTTGTAGAAGAGTTGGTAAGTGTCTCCTGTTTTACCTGTATAGTCCGCCCATACGGCAATCTGATACTTGCGGGCGTGGAGCTTCAGTCTGACGGGTATGCTGATGGTGGTTTCTCCTGTCTGCACCTTTTGGAAAATAACTTGCGACGCTACTTTCTGTGTACCCTCATAGGCAGAAACCGTGAAACGATGCAGGAATTCAGTTTCTTCTTCCGCACGGGTGTTGCGGCTGATGTCTATCGGGTCGAAGGGTGTTTCCAAAATCAGGTTGGTCATGATATTGACAGCGGTAGGGTCTACTCCGATTTCTCCGTCAGCCGTCAGCTCCGGATCTTCATGAATACAGCTACTTGCAAATACCGGCAATAACAGCAGGCAACCCAGCGTACGAATAATAGAGGTATATGTATTTCTTTTCATAATCGAACTGGCTTAAAAGTGATAAGACAATGACAAACCGAGACGGGTAATTCCCCAATAGTTACGGCTTCGGGTTTCTATTTGAGCTCCGTTGTCTATATTATAAGTGTTGTACTTCATATTGGCATATCCGGCGCCTAAGGTAAACTCCGCTCCCCAATGGCGGGATAAGGGAAGCTTATATCCATAACTTACACCTGCTCCCAATAGTGGGCGGCCGGTATCCTGATAACGGTTCTCGTCCCATTTCACATTGAAGAATGCCATGTGGGCGTGTACTCCGAAGAAATGGCCTGTTCCGGCTTTTTTCAACCACCAGCGTCCTTCGGGCTGGATAGCGAAGGTACGGACTGCGTGTTCGCTACTGATATCCCAGCCACTGAACATGACGGGCAGTTCAACGGAAATATGTTTGCTGCACTGTATTTCGAATGCAAGGTTCGGCACAGCAATGGCATCGTAGGCAATATTCGTTTTGAGTGCCATATAACGTTCGGAAACTTTGCGTTGCCGAGAGACTTTAGTCTTAGGTTGCCGGGACTCTCTTTTCGCTTCCTTTTTCTTAGGAGAATCGTTCACAACTGTTTGCCCTTGTCCGGTAACGGGCTTGAATACGATTTCTTTTTCGCTCGCCGATGTCTGTATGCGCGGGCGTTTCCCGTTTTGTTTCTGCGGTTCCTGCGGGTGTTGTGTTCCTTCAGACGGAGAACCCGCCATTGCTGTCAGAGAGCAAAGTAGCAACAGGAAGCCTTGTACCAAGTATCTTTTTGTTTTCATATCTTTCAGGTTGTTTTTAGATTTCCAGTTCAGGCAATTTGTCTACTAAAGTCGTTTCGTAACCGTCTTCGCGTACGATGGTAGCTCCGCCTTTATAAGTAATGTTCACATCTTCCCCTTTTCGGGTGGAACGGATGAAGAAAGACGGAGTGCCTTCTGATGATATGTTCACTTTGATAATCCAGCTACCTATCTTGATACGTCCGTCGGGCAGTATCTGCGGGTCGGCGGCAGGCTTGTTCAGCGCATGTGTGTTGATGACCGTTGCGAAACGATATATTTGTTTCTTTTCGGAAGTAGCCTTGAAGTGCCAGTGGTTGGGGTAAGGAGCGAACTTACCGTTTGCATCCGCCCGTAGCCAGTTGACGGCGGGAACGAAGAACTGACTGGTGGTATCCGTTTTCAATGCACCGCTTGAAAAGAGGTAAGCGTCGGAAGCGCCGTTCTTGTTGGTGGCCTGTATGTGTACGAACTTATCTTTCTTGGTAACACTCATCGGCTTGATGACTGTGTGCAACAGATAATCCCAAGTGACAGGCTTGTCCGCTTCCAGTTCGTCGTAGATAAACATCAGTCCCGATTTGCCTAAAGCAACCGTATGTCGTCTGAAAGTTTTCAGATGATTCTCGTCCCAGCCGTTGGCGGGAGTATATTCGATGCCGCCCTCTTTGCCACGTTCCAGCCAAAGGGGGGAAACCTCTTTTCCGTACGCATTGGAAGCGTCACCGAGCACATAGCCGATTTTCTCGCCTACATAATAGCGTGGAATCCAGCCATAACCCTCTGTACCGATACGCTGCCCCATACCATTCACGAGGATTGTGTTGTGAGCGCGGGTGGAACGGTGGCAAAGCATACTATGCTTGTCTACAAAGGCGATGTGATGGCCGCTGCTGTAGAAGAGCGAGTTTCCTCCGAAAAAGGTGTTGAACGCATTTTGGTTGGCTATGGCGTGTGACGTGCTGCCGTAAGGACTGCTGCGGAAGCTGAACATGGCGTTGCTGCCTACGCGATCCCAGTTGGTCATGAAAGAGGCAAGACCGCTCTGAGGAAAGACATATCCCATCGGGAGTGAGGTGAGTCCTTCTCCTGTCGGCAAAGGTTTGTCACATTGGAGACGGAACCATGCCAGGCTACCGGATTTTACGGTTATAAGACGCTTGTGATAGTCGGGAGTAGTGGCGACGCGACGTACATAATCGGCTGCGTATGTATTGCCGGTTAGTCGTGCCAATGCGTCCAGATAGCCTACACGAATCGAATTCGGTTTTAGGTTGCCTTGATGTCCGCTACCGTTTCCTCCGGATTTGGAAAAAGGAGGTTGCTGGTACATGGTGTACATGACAGAACCTTGATACCATGGATCACTGAAGAAATCGAAACCGGTAACGGTACTGTAAAAGTAAGGAACTTCGATGAGTGTGCGGAAGTTGACAGCGAAATAACTGTCGCCATTGTGCCAGGCACCGTCCTTGTTCAGACCGGGGAATCGTGCCAGCCATACATTGTAACAGTAATCCGCCCATACCGTTGCTTCGGGAAGATCACCATACACGCTGAATGCGGCGAATGTGAAAATGCGAAGTGTCATTTGCCAGACATGGTTGTCAGCAATATGGTTCTCCAGCCGGTTGTTGAAGTTCGCATAGAACTCACTTCCGCGTCTTTTTATTTCTTTCAATAAATCCTGTTTTTGCGGCCCGGTCAGCAGATCATAGAATGAGTCGTATGCCAGTGAACTGAGTGAAAGCATAGTAGCGGCATTGAAGTCCCCCATCACGTTTTTGTTTTTATCCCAACTAAGCATTTCCATGATGCGTTTGATAGCCTCTTTGCTGTAACGGGTATCTTTGGTCAGCAGGTAGGCGCGTATCAGGAGTTCCACGTTACCCTCTTCTTTGTCGATGATGCGGCGGCTTTCACGGGTTAGCATGGCGCTGCGCTGCATCTCGCTCTTCAGTCCTTTGGCAAGGTCGGCTTTGATGTCATTAACGGATTGCATCGGAATTGTCAGAACCTTGTCTGCACGTTCCAGATACCATTGATGTTCGGGCTTGGACTTGCTGTTGTTCATAAAGTCCGTCCATTTATCTTTCTGTACCAGGATGCGCGGATGATTCTTAGGCAAACGTGCCTGCATCGTCTTGAATGATGGCGGACAGAATTTGTCCGGATTGGCTTTGACGGTGAATTGCAGGATAGGAGACCATAAAGTATTTCCGTCTTCCACATATCCGTACTGCCAATACCATACACCGGTGCCCAGATCCTTTTCCGGGTTAAAGAAAGGCCAACGGCTTTCCACCTGCACAACATTGCTCTTCATGGCTGCATTCTGTGAATAGCGTAACTGGTATTTCAATTGCGACTTGTCTATTTTCTTCTTGGTGGATTTCATTCCGTCCAATACCTCTTCGGAAGTATCTACATCTGCATGAAGCGGCCATTGGAACGAAACGGCACGGTCGTTTACCGTCGCTTTGTCCAGCGGGGATGGGGTGGAGAGCATCTCGTGCATGAGAGTTACCTCGTTCAACTTGATCCGTGCGGACTTTTGCTGTGCCTGCATTCCGGAGATTGCCGCCAGGCAGCAGAATAGTATGGTGCTAACTGATCTTTTCATGGTACTATTAATAATTAGGGTTGTTCTTATTTTCTAACAGCGGGTTCAATTGCAATTCATCCAATGGGATGGGGAACAGTTCGTGCTTTCCTTTTTGGAAATTCTCTCCGGCAGGGTAGGCGGTTGTGGTACTTGTGTTCACTTCCGAACGGTTGCCAAACAGCGACAAGGCATCTTTGATAATGCCCCAACGGATAAGGTCGTATTTGCGTTGTCCTTCAAAAGCTAACTCAAAGCCACGCTCCCAAAATAATGCTGTACGGAACTTGCCCGCATCATCGCTGTCGGAAATAAACCGTAGTTTGTAGACTTTCTCTTTCATCAGTTCCTGATAGTTCTCCGTTGTGATTTCCCGCGCACCAGCACGTCTGCGTACACTATTGAGCAGCTTCCAGGCTTCAGCGGTATTTTCTGTCTCGTTATAGGCTTCGGCAGCCATCAATACTACGTCGGCATAGCGCAGGTAGCAGAAGTTGACATCGGTCACGTTCGGGTCTTTGTATCCGATAGGCATCCATTCACGGCGCCATTTGCCCGGATACCAGTCTTTTCCGCTTTTATTGATTACTTTCTTGTGACTGTATGCCTCTTTATCCCAAGTGAATTTGTAGTTGCAAATCATCACGTCACGGCGTTCGTCACCTTTGATGATAGTACCATCCTCATCTTCTTCCTGCACATCAAAGAAATCTCTCCATTCGGGTACTGCACGGAACATGGCGCTGGCACGTCCCATGAAATGACTTACTTCCGTCACTTTGATACTGGGCTGCGCCACGGACGGTCCGATATAGGTTCCCCAATATCCTTTGGCTCCGCTCTTACCGTCGGCACTGTAGAAAGCTATTTCAAACAGACTTTCTTTGGAATCAATCGTCCCGGCGGAAAAGCCTTTGAACAGCTCCGTGTAACCGCCGGGATAGAAATCGTGGTATTTGCTTATTTGAAAGGCTTTCCATTCTTCAATAACGGCTTCGAAATATTCTTTGCGTTTCACGTCGTCGGGGCGGGTTATGCTTCCGTCCATTTGCAAGCTGTAACCGGCACGTTGGAGTAGGACACGCATCAGGAGTCCACGGGCAGCACCTTGTGTCGCTTTTTCGGGACTGGTGGCTGCGGTAGCCCAAGGAAGATGATTCTTGGCGAAATTCAGGTCGTCGATTATCTGATTGTAAATGAGTTCGCGGCTGACACGTGGCTGGTAGATATCTTTATTCACATTGGTAGAGGTTGTTTTGAACGGTACGTCTCCCCAATAGCGGACAAGGTTGAAAGCATACAAAGCTCTCAGATATTTTGCTTCCGCAACCAGTGTCTGCAAATCTTCGTCTCCTTCGTAATTCTCCATACCTTCAATTCCCTCGATAGTATAGTTGGCACGTTCAATTCCTGTGTAATTGCCTTGCCACACACTGTTTACCCAAGTGTTTGAACTGTTCAGTTTGTAATGGGCGATGTCTCGTCTGCCCTTATCGGTGGTCTGTCCCGACATGTAGTAGGTATCGTCCGAA
>ERZ1106943.2408-NODE-2408-length-16177-cov-4.299715_pt1 | contig 16177 bp, 15 predicted proteins | sample MGYA00403671_ERZ1106943 | MGnify/ENA primary metagenome ERZ1106943 (study PRJEB35170, sample SAMEA104062427) | human gut metagenome | biome: human gut; feature: human-associated habitat; material: faeces | place: Denmark | collected 2012-06-14 ...
CAGGCCGGGGGCAAGCCTTATTCACTTACTATCTTATAATACACCTTCGCCGTGCGCATATACACGAGCGCGTATATCAGCGCAAAGCCAGCGAAGCTGCCGACCGTGCACCACATCGCAAGCTGCACGTTCATCAGGCCGAAGAGCTGAAGCATCAGCTTCACAAGGCTGAAGTCAAAGGCGACGTGTACCGCCGCGACAACAAGCGGCGCAAAGAACACGATGAGCACCTGCTTATTTATGCTGCTGCGTACCTCCTCCTTTTGCAGACCCACCTGCTGCATAATCCGGTAGCGCTCACGATCCTCATAGCCCTCGGATATCTGCTTATAGTATATTATAAGCACCATCGCCATCATAAATATTATCCCGAGGAAGCCGCCGAGGAACAGGAACGCGCCGTTCAGCGAATAAAGTTCCTCTCTGTTTTTGGACTGTTCATCGACGTAGTAGCGCTGCCACTCGATTTTTTTGTCTGCAACGTGCGGCTGAACATTCTCCCAATCGGATATCGCCACGGCACATTCGCGCTTCTGCTCGTTGCTGCCCGAAACGTCAAGGCAAATATGCCTCGTCATTTGCACAACGCTGCTCAGTTCGTCCTTTGTGTTCGTGATTTCCTGCCAGACACCGCGCAGCGCCTCCATGTCGGAGAATATGATATATCTTGCTTTTGTCACCGTGACCATGAACTCGCCTATCTCAAACTCGGTGTCGGGCTCCACGGTCTTGAAGCTGCATCGCTCCACGCTGCCGTTTTTGTCGATAAATGCGAAATTCAGCGTATCATAGCGTGAGTCGCCGCCGACGTACATCACCTCATCCGGTGCAAGCGTCAGTCTTTTGCCGCATATGCTCTCATAGTCAGCCGCCGTGAGCATGACGGTAAGCACCGTACTGCCGGAGCTTCCGTCTCCGATGTTTGCAAGCTCGTTGTTGTTTCCGACCATATAAAGCGACATATAGCTGTAGCTCCAGACCCTTGTCGGCTCAAGCCCCTGCTCGCGCACGGCGGCGGTGAGTCCGGCTTCTATGCCCTCGGCGTCAAAATTATCGTCATAGTTATAATAAAACACTCCGGCAAGGTCAGAGGGATAGTGGCTATTTACGCTGTCCGCCGTGCCGATATAGAGTGATAACGTAGCCGATACCATAACAAGCACCATGGTCGAGAGAATACAGATATTTGCAAGACCCACGGCGTTTCTGTTCATGCGGTGCAGCATACCGGAGATGCCGATGAAGTTGCCGGTCTTATAATAAAATCTCTTGTTTCTTCTCAGCGCCTTGAGAACCGCGATGCTCACCGCCGAAAACAGGCAGTAGGTACCGATAATGACAAGAATTACGGCGAGAAAATACACGCTGAGTGCGTCAAACGCATCCTTCGTTGTCACGGCGATGTAATAGCCCGTGCCGAGAGAGCCGATGCCCAGCAGCGTGAGCAGCCATTTCGTCTTCGGCTCGCGCTCCCCCGCGTTCTGACCGTGCAGAAGCTCAACGGGGCGCTGAAAATGGAGCCGCTTGAGGTTGCACAGCAGCGACACGGCAATGACTCCGGCAAAGGCCGCCGCGGTCAAGCCGATCGCCTTACCCGAGACATAAAACTCAAACATCGTGTCAAAGCGCATAATGCGCCCGACCAGCATCATCACGAGCTTCTGAAGCAGCATACCGAGCGGGATGCCGATGACGACGCTGCACAGCCATGTGTACAGTGACTCACAGCACAGCACAAGGCCGATGCTGCTCTTGCCCATGCCGAGGATGTTATACAGACCCAGCTCCTTACTGCGGCGCTTCATCAGAAAGCTGTTGGTATAGCTCAGGAATATCACGATAAAAAGCGCCAGCACAAAGCTGCCAAGCGTCATGAACATCATCAGATAGTCATAGCGCTGCTTCCCCGGCAGATCGTTGTAATAGGACAGCGCCGTCATAATATAGAACGCCGCCGCGCTGATAACAACTGTCAGCAGATACGGGAAATAGAACTTGCCGTTTTTGATTATATTTTGTCCGGCAAGCTTGGGATAGAACAGCTTATTCATCGCGGCCGCCTTTCTGGAGGAGCTTGAGCGTGTCGGAGATTTTGGCGTACATATCCTCCTCGTTCATCTCGCCGCGATATATCTGGTGGAACACCTCGCCGTCCTTGATAAACATGACGCGCTTTGCGTGGGAGGCGGCCTTGGTCGAGTGCGTGACCATGAGTATGGTCTGGCCGTCGTGATTTATCTGCTCGAACAGGCGCAGGAGCTGGTCGGTCGCCTTGGAGTCGAGCGCGCCGGTCGGCTCATCGGCGAGGATGAGCTGAGGATTTGTGATGAGCGCACGGGCGACGGCGGCGCGCTGCTTCTGGCCGCCGGACACCTCATAGGGGTACTTTTGCAGAATATCGCGTATGCCGAGCTTTGCGGCAATAGGATCGAGCGCGCGGCTCATCTCGTCGTACTTCTTGCCCGAGAGCACCAGCGGCAGGAAGATATTGTCCTGAATGGAAAAGGTGTCGAGCAGATTAAAATCCTGAAACACGAAGCCCAGATTGTCACGGCGGAAGGCGGATATCTCCTTCTCCTTTATATCGACGATGTTGCGTCCGTTGAGCAGGACTTGTCCGGAGCTCGGCTTATCGAGCGAAGCGAGGATATTCAAAAGCGTCGTCTTGCCGCTGCCGCTCTCGCCCATGATGGCGACGTATTCGCCCTTTTCGACCGAGAAGCTGACGTTTGAAAGCGCCTGCACGCTGTTGCCGCCGAAGCGGGAGGTATAGATTTTCTTCAGATTTTTTACTTCGAGAATAGGCATTGTCATTTCTCCTTGCAGTATTTACTGCCGCACATCGCGGCGCATGCGGAGTACACGGCTCCGCAGGGGTCGGAGACGCCGTACAGTATGCTTGCTCCCAGCATAAGTTCTCCAAGCCCGCTGTCGTTTTTGATGATGCCGTCGATCTTGTCAAGCCAATTTGTTTTTTCAGTCTTTTTCATCTCGCTGACCCCTTTCCTTGGTTTACGCATGTATTTTACCGCACCGGGGCAGCGCCTGCCATAGCTTTGCCTTACAAATACAGCCCCTAAGCTTACATTCTTGTAAGAATAGGGGCTGTAGGTGACAATTATCAGTCCGAATGTGCGTTGTCGTATATCGCCTTTATCTCCGGCGGGAGCTTGTCCGGTATCATCTCGTGCAGCGCGTCCTCGCTGCCGTCGGCCATCGCCCGCTCATAGTACCAGCACTTGAAGCGCAGCATGTCCATCGTTTTCTCAAGCCGGCTCATCTCGGCCTTCACCATCTCCAGCTGGTGCTCGAACAGCGCATGGCGCTGAGGGTAGGTGCCGCTCCCCTCCGCGCACCACTGCATGAACTGCTTTATCTCCTTTATCTCAAGCCCCGATCTTTTCAGGCACTCGATGACGCGCAGAGCCTCCAGCTCGCGCTCGCTGAAGCGGCGGATGCCGGAGCTTCGCTCCATCTGCGGGAACAGCCCCTCTTTATCATAATATCTCAGCGTGGATATCGGGAGCGAGAACATCTCCGATACCTGACCTATCGTATACATATGCGTTTCCTCTGTTAACAAAAATTTTTCCTTTTGCATCTCGACCTGAAGTCAGCTTTATAGTATATAATAATTATAGCATGGGGACAGCGCCGCTGTCAACCGATACTAATATCAACCGATACATACGGAGGATAATATGTCCAAAAAGGTTCTTGTTATAAGCTCCAGCCTGCACTCCATCGTGACCATAACCGCACTCATCAGCAAGGGGATAACCGATTCTTCCCTCAAATATCATCTCTCCACCGCGCGAAGAGCGGCGGCGGACAGCTGCTCATCTGTGTTGACGGCGAGGGCTGGTATCAGGAGGAGGGCAAGCCCGCGCAGAGTCTGAGCGTCGGCGATGTCGTCACCATTCCTGCGAATGTCAAGCACTGGCACGGTGCGAAGGCCGACAGCTGGTTCAGCCATATCGCCGTTGAGGTTCCCGGCGAGGACTGCCGCAACGAGTGGTGCGAGCCTGTCAGCGACACAGAGTATAACGCGCTGTAAGATATAGTCAAGCAACCGTTCACTCAGACAACACCCAGGCAACAGCATCAGAAGAGCGGGGACTCTGAACCGAGTCCCCGCCCTTCTGCGTTTTTCTTATTTACTTCTTCGCAAGCTTTTCGGACAGCTTGTCAACTATCTTTCTGAGGTTGAAGCCGACAGCGCCGCCTATCGCCGCGCCGATAACAAAGAACAGCTTATGATAGCGGCGGCGAACCTTCTTGATGATGACCACAGGCGTATTCTTCTTTTTCTTGAAAAGCTTCATAGCACTTTCTCCTTTTTATATTTAATTTTAGAAATCCATGACCATACGCGCGCTTTCCTCTTCCGACAGCTCCGTCACTCTCGTGTCAAGCACGCGGTACACCCTGCTGCACATACTCAGCACGCTGGGGCGGTGCGTCGTGACGATGCAGGTCTTATCCGGGCAGTGCTCCAATATGCTGCGTAGCACCTGCCGCTCGGTCGCAACGTCAAGCGCGCTCGTCGCCTCGTCCATGAGGAGTATCGGAGCGTCGCGCAGGATCGCGCGCGCAATTGCGATGCGCTGCGCCTGACCTTCCGACAGGCCGCGCCCGCGCTCGCCAGTATCGGCACATTCGCCGATGCTTTGAGGTCTGCCGCGCTGAATATCGTCTTGCGCATCATGGCGAGCACGAGCGCCGCAAGGCAGCTCAGGCCGAGGCCGAGTATGCCGCCCTTGACCGCCGAACCTTTCCATGAAAAGCTGTTGTACGGCGCGGTGGGCACCGTCGGTTCGCTCTTCATGATGACCTGCGAATAGTCCACCATATAGAGCGCCACGCGCGGATAGCTCGCTATCACGGCCTCGAGAATATCATATGCGTCCTGCGGGTCAGAGCTGGTGACAGTGAGTACGAAGAGGTTCGTATCCGCGACGGCCTCCGCCCTTATGCTGCCGTTTATATAGCTCACGCCCAGCTCGCTTCGCACAAGCTCGTTCATAACGTCGGTTCCCAGCATATATGGGAAAGCTGCGGCGAGCTGCTTTGCCGCCTCGTTATCGTAGTAGTAGCTGTAAGAGAGGATATCGTCCGACGAATAGCCGGAGCTGACGGTGAACATGGCACGCGACTGATACATCGGCGTATAGTTCATCTTCGCGCGCACCGCGAACAGCGCCGCGAAGGCCGCCGTCACGATTATCGCCGGAAGCCACAGCTTTTTAAGCTCTCTGAAAAAGCGCGAGAGCAGCTCAGATATATCTATATAGTTATAGTTTTGATTCTTATCTGCTTCCACGTTTTTAACCATTCATCCTGCCGTCCGCAGAGCCGGCCTCTTTTTTATAATTGCCGTAATATCCGTACTTCTTTCCATAGCCGTAGCCGCGGCCGTATCCGTAACCGTAACCGTAGCCGCTGCTGCCGCGCATATCGTTGAGCACGCAGCCGAGGAAATGCGCGCTGCTGTTATTGAGCGCGTCGACGCAGTCGTTTATATCCGCCGCGGGGATGGTGTCCTGCCGGACGACGAGCATCGACTGATCGGCCATGTCGCACAGCAGCTCCGCGTCAGGGAACATACCCATTGGCGGCGTGTCTATCACGACGAAATCAAGTCTGCGCAGGCGCTCGATGCTGCGGCGCATCGTCTCCGACGAAAGAAGCTCCGTGCAACGCTCGTCGCTGTACTGCGAGAAGAGCATCATGACGTTCGTATCCACGTCGTACTTGGCGCAGGTGTTCAGCGCCTCGACGGAGAACGGCTTTGCAAGCATCTTGTTGAACGGCAGCGGACTGCTCCAGCGCCCGCCGAACAGCTCCGTCTGGCTGGGGTTGCGGAGGTCGGCGTCTATAAGCGCGACCTTGTAGCCGCGCGACGCGAGGCTTATCGCAATATTCGCCGCGACCGTGGACTTGCCCTCGTTCGCGCCGACACTCGTGACGAGCACGATGCCGCCGCCCTTTTCGCGCTTTTCGTGCTCGATCCTCGAGCACAGGGAATTTATCTGTTCGGTGCACGCAAGGCTGACCGCGGGGGAATTTATGAGTATCGCGCCCGCTCCCCTGCGCTTTTTCTTTCTTGCGCCCTTTTCATGCCCCAGCATTGCGATGACCGGCGCGTCTATCAGGCTCTTCGCGCCGCTGCGGGTCTGCACCGTCTCGCTCATGACGGATATCTCGACTATCGCCGCCGCCATCAGCACCGCGCCTATCAGCGCCGCCTTCATCGCGGTGCGCCGGACGTTCATCGAATTTACGGGCGAGGAGGAGACTCGCGGCTCCTGTATCACCTGCGCAACGATATTGCTGGATATATAATCGGAGATCGTATCGAAATTATCCCTCAGCGCGACCAGCGCCAGAAAGGCCTCGCGCTGCGAGCCGGATTCCGAGGTCACGACAACGAAGTTGCTGTTCTCTACAAGCTTTGCCTTTATGCCGCCGGAATAGCCGCGCAGCTCATCGGACGAGGCGCGGATCGTGTCGTTTACGATCCGGTTATCCAGCACCTCGGTGAGTATGGATGCCAGTTCCTTTGCCGCCGTAATATTTCGGGTGCTGTACCCGCTCATGCGCGAGGTGACGGCATAGGTCATGCTGGCTCTGTACACGGGCCTGCGAACAAAGTCCGCGTATAGCGAGACGAGCATTGCAAATATCGCCGCGGCGGCAGCTATCATCCACAGATTCTTTTTCACGTGCGCAGCAGGCAGATGAGCGAAATGTTTTCCGCGCGTATTTCGTTCTTGTCCATTCGCCGCCTCCTTACTCCACGACTACCGTCATCAGCGCGGAGCTTGAGCGTCCGCCGGAGGTGACGGTGTAGGTCACGAGATAACAGCCCGCGCTCTGCGTATCCACATTGCTGTCTATCCTCACGTCGGAGACCGAGCCTGCAGACACGGATTCTATATAATTTCTCGGCTCGAAGTTATCGCCGAGGCCGACATAGACGAGATAGCGCCGGAGCTTGACCGCGGAATCCCCGTCCGCCTCCGCGCGGATCGTCACGGGCAGCGTGACCTGAGCGGTGTCTCCCAGCGAGTTTATGACCTGGAGCGTCAGGTTATAGACGCCCTCAGTGCTGCTGATGATGTCGGACGAGAGGACGCGTATCGAGCTTGTGATATCCCCGTCCACAGCGTCCTGTGCCTGAAGGCGGCCTGTGATCGAGGCGGTCTCGCCGAGACTGTACACCAGAGGCGTGGTAAGCATGAAGCGCGGGCGGTGATAGTCGGAATAGACCACGTACCGCGTTGCCGACGCCATGTTCCCCGCCTTGTCGAACACCATGTACGACACCTTCGCGGTGTTGTTGCTGATGAGCTTCGACACGCCGGAGACTATGATCTGTCCGGTCAGGTCCCCGTCCTTCGCGTCAGACGCGGTCACGCCGCGCAGCAGCGCGTCGCGCCCGTCCTCGACGCTGACGGTAATGCTGTCCGAATCGAGAGTTATCACTGGCGGCACGGTATCCGTCACGACGCGCGAATATACCTGCCCCGCGGCGAAGGCCGCCGTCACAAGCACGAGGCATATAATAAGGATTGTCTTTAATGTTCTCTTTTCCGTCCCTGTATTCCGCGCGGCAGAGCATACCACGTCCATTATCACTATAATAGAGAAGTTTATCATATGCTTCCTATATTTTCAAGGCTTCGCGCAAAATATCTGCGTTTTTTCACGTATTTTCTTCCGCCGCGGACAGTCAAAAAAAATAACTTAAAATTTTTTCTATTTTCTCCTGTACAAGTTCCAGATATTGCGGTATAGTCTTTGTAATCATTTTGTTACGCGATAATAGGCGTTTTCGTAATTCTTTGGGGGAAGAAATGAGAAAGCTCATTGATGAGAATATAAATACGCAGAAGCTGCTGAGAATAGCGTGTCTGCTGCTGGCGGACATTGTGATAATAAATCTCTCGGCAGTTGCGGCGCTGCTTCTGCGCTTCGAGCTGTCGCCGGCACCGGCGTCGGAAGCCGGATTTATGAGCAGCGTCATATCCTACATGTGGCTCAACACACTCGTCACCGTGATAATCTTCTGGATATTCGGGCTTTACAACAGTCTGTGGGAGTTTGCGGGAGTGCATGAGCTCGTGCGCATAGCGCTTGCCTCGGCGTGTTCCGGAGCGGCAGTGTGGCTCGGCATGCTGCTCTTGGGTCTGCCCGTGCCGCGCAGCTATCCGTTTATTTACATTCTGGTGCTGTTCGTCGCGGCCTCGTTCCCGCGCTTTATCTACCGTCTGCTGCGCAATCAGCGCGCCGCTTCCAAGCAGGGCACGCGCAGACGCACCATGCTCATCGGCGGCGGTGCCGCGGGAGCCATGGTCATCCGTGAATTTCAGAACAGCTCGCACTCGGAAAATCAGGTCGTGTGCGTCATTGACGACAATCCCTCCAAACGGGGCGCACTGTTGATGGGAGTCCCCATCGTGGGCGACCGCGAGAAGATCGAGTCCACCGTGCAGAAATACGGTATCGAGGAGATCGTGCTCGCCATCCCGTCGGCGCAGCTCAAGGACCGCACGGAGCTTATCTCTATCTGCCAGCGCACCGGCTGCCGCCTGAAAACGCTCCCCGCTCTCTATCAGCTCGCAAACGGCGAGGTCAGTGTCAAGAAGGTTCGCGATGTGGACATCGTCGATCTGCTCGGCCGCGCGACCGTGGACGTGGATATGAGCGGTATTGCCGACTACATAAAGGGCAAGACCGTGCTCGTCACCGGAGGCGGCGGCAGCATCGGCAGCGAGCTGTGCCGCCAGATCGCAAAGCACGGCGTCGGCCGTCTGGTCATCTTCGATATATACGAGAATAACGCCTACGACATCCAGCAGGAACTGAAGCGCCGCTATCCGGCGCTCGATCTAGTCGTGCTCATCGGCTCCGTGCGCGACCGCAAGCGCGTTTTCAACGTCATGGACGCCTACCGGCCTGAGCTTGTGTTCCACGCTGCGGCGCATAAGCATGTGCCGCTGATGGAGGACTCCCCCGCCGAGGCGATAAAGAATAATGTGTTCGGCACGCTGAACGTCGCGGAAGCGGCGTCGGAGTTCGGCGCGAAGCGCTTCCTTCTCATCTCCACCGACAAGGCCGTGAACCCGACTAACGTGATGGGCGCGTCCAAGCGCATGTGCGAGATGGTCATCCAAATGATGAACGGGCGCTCCGAAACGGAGTATGTCGCGGTGCGCTTCGGCAACGTCCTCGGCAGCAACGGCAGCGTTATCCCGCTGTTCCGCAGGCAGATCCTCGCGGGCGGCCCCGTCACAGTTACCGACCGGAACGTTATCCGCTATTTCATGACGATACCAGAAGCTGTTTCGCTGGTGCTTCAGGCCGGAGCATACGCTACCGGCGGCGAGATATTCGTGCTCGACATGGGCGATCCCGTGCGCATAGACGACCTCGCGCGGAACATGATCCGGCTCTCCGGTTTTGAGCCTGACGTCGATATCAAGGTCGAATACACCGGCCTTCGCCCTGGAGAGAAGCTGTTTGAGGAGATACTCATGGACGCCGAGGGCATGGAAAAGACGGCGAACAATCTCATCTACATAGGGCACGAGCTGGATGTTGACCGCGAGAAGTTCATGACGCAGCTCGCCGAGCTGTCCGAGGTGGACGAGCGCGACGGTCAGGCGATACGCGACTGCATAGAGCGCATCGTCCCGACCTATTACCGTCACGGCCAGCCGCCGGAGAAGGCGAAGACGCCGGAACCGGCAGAGGTGTGAAGGGCTGAAAATGATATAATGAACCCCCGACTGTGAGACATGAAGGTCTTGCAGTCGGGGGTATTGTTCACTGGGGGAAATAATGCGGCATTTTCTTGTCGCTTAGTCATTTCAGGGGAATGGCAGTAGTGGTCTTTACACGGCTCTCTCTTTTCCATAATGGCAATCTATGAATAATGGAGCAGGGTATAAATAACCTGTCATTGCGAGGAGCGAAGCGACGTGGCAATCCGCATCCCCTTACGCCGCGCATAAAACATACTGCTGCCACCAAAAGAAACGGATTCCCACGACCCGCCTGAGGTGTAAGTTCGCATTAGCCAAATCAAAGATTTGGATGCTCACTTAAGTTTGCGAACTGGTCTCGGAATGACAGGTTGTTTTAATCTGGTGCTCCGATTTGTTATGCGGAACAGGACATGAGACGACGGACAGCACAGAGGCCGTCCCCTACAGGGTGATTTTGTAGTGCGTTCTTTCCTCTCTGCTCCAGTCTCAACTCCGGCGACCCCTCAGTCGCTGCGCAACCACCGCCCATAACAGGGCGCGCCAAGGGTGTGACATCATCCCATGCCACGCCAAGATTTCATCTTACATTTAACAGATTTGTAACGCAATGCGCGGCGGTATAGACTATAATATCAATTTGTAAAAAAGAATGGTCGTAGATTTTTTCAAGGAGCTGCATTGCATGAAACTCAAAAAAATTACTGCTTTGGCGCTGATTCTGGCAGCTGTCGTTTCGCTGTGCGCCTGCGGTGCGACCGCGGCCGCGCCCGCCGCGGCAACTGAATGCACCTGCGGCGGAGACGCTTCCGTATGTACCTGCTGCGGCAACTGCTGCGCGTCGGACTCCCAGCCCGCGCAGACCGCATCCACCCCAGCGGAGGACGCAGACTTCGACTCACGGCTCGCAGGCTCATGGACTCTTGTGGCCGAGGAGATACACGGCGCGCTGGGCGAGATAAAGAACAGCTCCGTCCCGGACGGCAGCAATATGTACATAAGCCTTGACGGCGGCGTGAGCGGCGAGATATTCGACGCGGTCACGCGGGCGCTGAAGGTCAGCTTCGGCACGAACACCGTCTTTGAACCCCTCGGCACGATCACGTCGGACAACGGCAGGCTGGACATCACCGGCCTTCTGCCCGATAACTCCGGCATCACCATAAGCAAGGCCACGTACGCCTTCTCCGACATCACGAAAGGCTCCTACAAGTCCTGCACGCACAACGCCGCCTTCGCGGAGGACACCGACAACCGCATGAAGCTCAACATCTCCTGCACAGTTGACGGCATGATCGTTCACGGCGACATCGACGTCGCGCTCACCTTTGAGCGCATCTACCCCGTCTGGTCGTACAGCAGCGACGGCAGCAAGGGCAAGTATCTGCTCATGGACGCGCTGGAGGGCAAGTGGCAGGATAATTATGAGAATGTCTGGGACTTCGCGCTGGACGTGAAGAGCTCCGAGGCGTCCACCGTGCTGAGCTTCAGCGTCACGGACAAGGACGGTGCGGTCAAGACCGGTGTCGATTTCCTCAACGTTGAGAGCGATGACGGGCTGGGCGTTGACCTGACCTTCGCCTTTGACAGCTCGCGCATAAACGGGCGGCTGCAGTATTTTGACGGCAGCACCCTGACGCTCACGACCGACATGGGCGAGACTCTGACGCTCAAACGCGTGAGCTGAGAACAGAATAGAATGAGATGAGCCACCCATGAAATCGCTCGGCTAGAGTGATTTCATGGGTGGCTTTTTGCGCAGGACGCGTGGGTGCGACGGAACGGCACAGACGCCGTCCCCTACGATTATGTTTGTGGTGCAGCGCGCCCTTGGCGCCCCTTTTAGGGGAGCTGTCGGCGTTAGCCGACTGAGGGGTCGCCAGTCTTTATAAATTGCCAGTAGGGAAAAGAAAGCTCAATATAAAGAAAACCTCCGTCATTCTCCCTAAAGGGACTAGGCGGCAGAGCCGCCGTCGCGAGAGGGCGAAGCCCGACGTGGGAATCCGTTCTCCTTACGCCGCACTAAGACTTTGCACAGTCCCAAGGGGATGCGGATTGCCACGTCGCTACGCTCCTCGCAATGACAGGTTATTTTAGTCTTCCGCGTCGTTTTAGACACGCACAACAGGTCTTTGAACAGGGCGCTCATGTAATTACTGCGGCCATATAAAATACGGTCATCGTAAGAGAGCTTTCCACTTGATAAAGTCCGCTTCAATAGTTTATACTAATTTTAGCCAGTACGACACCATTACACAGGAGCTGGTGATTATTATAGATTTATTTATTAAAATTGGGATATTATTCATCTCGGTTATACTTATCGTTTATTCCTGCACCCGGCTGTACCGTTGGAGAAAATCAGCTTTTTCTTCTACAAATGCTTATTTGAAAAATCAAAGATATTATTCTATTGGTGAAAAGGCTTGTATTCAAGCGCCCGACGAGCAGGGTCTCGAGTATAGGTGCAGCGGCAAGGATTTGAATGCTCACGTTTATTATGAATATCACTATACAGTTGACGGCAGGCATTATTGTAAATCATATTTCAATGAGGCAGATGATGATGGGCTGCCTAGCAAAATCAAAATGCACTATAACAAGAGAAAACCACAGCTTGCTTTTCGTGACGGAGCAGTAAGGGAAAACTCTGTTGTGTCTCTTTTATTGATTACTTTGGGCGTAATTTTGCTGTTTGGTTCGATTGCTTCATTAATTTAAGCTCGTATTCTTCGGCATGCTATAGCCGCGCCTATCAAAAAATCGCCTTTTTTTAGCTTTAATATTGACATTTTCTGTGTTTGGAGGTATTATAAAATCACCAAAGGCCATCGCAGTCTGACTCTGCCGCCTTTGCCTGAGAAGTGACGTCATTATAATCTACGGCAATTGGAGCCGATGATTCACTGTTGGCGGGGCTTCTTTTTTTATTCTCTTGCCAATCTCATAAATAATATACCCGCAAAATCCCCCGTCTGAGCGCAAGGCAAAGACGGGGGAGCTTTTTTATTTCACTCGGCTATCAAGCGTCACCGCTATGCCATACGATATGCGTCAGACATAGTGCTTGCGCGGGATGCGGTCATAATGCCGGAGCAGGATCGGCTCCACGCAGGAGGACAGGAACTTCATATCAAGATTAAAGAAATATATCAAAAAGGTCACGGCGAAAAATCCGCCCGCTCCGCCGAGGAGCTTCAGCGACAGCCTCTTCAGATTCATACTTTCTCCTCCTTCGTCACCATGCGTTCTCGTCCGGCAGAACCTCGATGGACGGATCCAGCGGCTCCTCGCGCATGACGGTACGCATATACTCGTTGAACTGGTCGCGGATGGCCTGACGCGAATACACGCGCGGATCGCACAGGTCGTGGCAGACCCAGACGAGGTGTATCCCGCGCTCGCGCGCCTGCTCCTCGAACTGCCCGTGCATACCGACCAGCGCCTTGCAGCTCATGTGCTCCCACATCATCACCATGTCCGCGTTCATCTTCTCGCAGAACTCCCACAGCTCGTCGACCAGCACCTTATAGCCGCCGTGTGTACGGTTGCGCATGATCATGTTCTCGGTCAGGTACGCCATGTCGTAATACGCCTGCTCGCGGTTCTCCGGCGTGTCCTCCTCGGCAATCTCCTTGCTGATGACCATGGACAGCATATCCGTCAGCGGCACGACGCCCCAGCAGTGCACCATCCAGTTGAGCATGTCGATGACATACTGCGGCTGCACGCCCCAGACTATGCAGCGGTGGCGGTACTCGGGCGCCATCATCGTCTTGCGCTCGTAGCCGCGCTGCACGTACTTCATTATCTTCCGGTCTATCGGCGGGAACAACGGCGAGCGGCCGCAGTTGCCCATGTAGTTTGTGTCGTTATACAGCGAGAAGGTCGCGCCGATGAACTGCGGGTAGGGCGTGCTGTTGACCTCAAGCCAGGTCAGGCGGTTGCGCGTCGTCTCGTTGACGCGCTTGGCGCACTCAAAATACGCCTTCCAGTCCCACTTCGCGCCGGTCTGCTCCTCGATAAACGCGATGGCCTTCCTGATATCCTGCGCGGCGTACTCCTGCACGTCCTCCTCCTTGTGCCGCATCGGGGCGACGAGCTGGAAGGTCGGGATGCCGTACTCGCGCTCAAGGCGCTTTGCAATTATGCCGTTACCCATGAGAGAGCCGTCACAGGTGGTATTGACCTGCACGGCGCATCTGCCGAGCACGGGGAAATCGTCCTCGATGGAGGCGCCCGCCTCGGCCTCGGGCATCGGGCACACGTCCCCCGGAATACCGAACTGCTGCGCGACGTCGAGATAATGGGTAGAGGAATACTGATTGAGCAGGTTTGCGGAGAACATCGTCGGCACCTCGCGCAAAATCGCGTGCAGCGTCGGGAAGCCCATCATAAATGCGGTCATGGCGTTTTCATCGGTCAGAACGCAGTCGTTTGAATACTTGACGTCGTTGCCGGTGCGGCGGTCGCCGCGGATGGAGTTATCAATACATGTCGCCACGTCCTTGACGACGAAGTCCATCGCCGTGTGCACGATGCGCAGCGGCTCGTCGCGCAGACCCATCGTGAATTTATCCAGCATGTGCGGCACGGCGAGGTAGTTTGCGAACCAGCGATACCTGAACATGGCCTTGACGTTGCGGGGCTTGATGATGACTCCGGCGAGGATGGACAGCAGGTACAGCCATCTGCCGTAATCATAGAGGGTGTCCTTTATGCCGCGCCACTCGCGGCGGCGGCGCACCTTGCCGCCGTCAAAAAGCACGCCAAGCCGCTTTTCGCCGATACGTTCCCGACTGTTTTCCACCAGCGCCATTACCTTGCACCTCCCTGAAGCTTTTTTATCTCAATGCTTTCCACAAACGCCTGCACACGCGTGCGCATCTGGCCGATGGACGAGGCGATGTTGTACGGCCGGTCGACCGACATCACGGGGAAGTCGTAGTCCTCGCGCAGCATCGTCGAGCCGAGCAGCCGCTCGTATGCCCACGGGTCGCAGAATTTCACCTGCTGGTATATGATGCCGTCCGCGCCGTATTCGCGCGCGACGTCGTTGACGTACTGCTTACGGCCGTAGACCTTCTCCATGTTCATCATGCGCGGACATTGGCCGCGGTGGACGTACTGGCGGCAGAGCTGGGTCAGCGCGTCCTCGTCGTCGTTCATCTCGATGACGTCGCGCCCCGGCAGCGAGCCGAAGCAGAAGCGATCCGCGCAGACGTAAGCGCCCGTCTCCTCGATGAGCCGGATGAAGCCGCTGTCGTCGACCTCCGAGCCGACCACCATGAGCCGCGCCCGATACGGCTTCGGCTCCGGCTCGCGCGTGCGTATCTCTTCGAGCGTCTCGCGCAGCTTGTCGACTATCAGGTACTTCGGGGCGAGGTATGTAGCCAGCGTCAGCACGTGGAACTCGTAGCCCGTGATGCGCGGGCGCTCTTCCTTCCGGAAGTCGCCGATCGCGCGGATGAGCGAGCATATCTCGTTGTGCCCTTCGACGGCCGTCCTGATCGCGGCGTCGGAGGTGTCTATGCCGTAGGCCTCGCGGAGGGGCGTGAGAATGTGGTTTCTGCATTGGAGCTTCAGCAGCTCTACGCCGTTATCGTCCGCCTTGAGGGGGATCTCCATATACTGGTGGAAGAAGCGGTCGTTGCCCTGTCCCATGGTTTTCAGCAGTTCCATGTTCTCGACGCAGCGGTTGATCATCGTGCAGCCGTCGGGCGCGATGACGCAGTCGGCGAAGTTGAAGCCGCCCTCGATGGCGCGCTCGAGCAGCGCGCGGCTCGTCTCGCACAGGAAGCTCGTCATGTAGTAGGTCGCGATGTCCATCGAGCCGGTGTTCGGCGCGGACAGGCGGATGGAAAAGGTTCCGTCAAGGTTCATCAGTGGTTCGGGGGTGTTCTCGCACACGAACGCGACGCAGACCTTGCCGTCTTTTTTCGCCTGAACGATCAGCTCGTTGTTTGCCTCCCGCAGGAGGTTTTCAAAATAGCCAAGATACTTCAGATCTCTCATTGCTTTCCTCCCCTGAATAATTTTGCCGTTGACCTGGATGACATTATTTTAACATTACTGGCAAATGAAGTCAATTTATTTATTCATTTCATGCATATGTGTATAAACTGTGCAGGCGGTGTTGTGCAATATGCGCCGTGCGCCGGCGCGGTGCATGCCCGCACATTAATTATACAGCCCCCCGCCGGCGTATTATGCCGCAACGCGGCGGTGAGAATAAACGGGATGTGAAACGGCGGTGCACCCCCTTGGCGCCCCTTCTGGGGGAGCTGTCAGCCTACGGCTGACTGAGGGATTGTCCGTTGCGGTACCGGCAGCTGATTCGCCTGTAAACGACGCTTGATGCAGATTCTGCGGCACAATCCCTCCGGCTCGGCTAACGCCGCCCCACC
>ERZ1106943.2415-NODE-2415-length-16151-cov-3.989252_pt1 | contig 16151 bp, 10 predicted proteins | sample MGYA00403671_ERZ1106943 | MGnify/ENA primary metagenome ERZ1106943 (study PRJEB35170, sample SAMEA104062427) | human gut metagenome | biome: human gut; feature: human-associated habitat; material: faeces | place: Denmark | collected 2012-06-14 ...
AAGGAGCGAAGCCTATGGGACAAAAAGATATTACAGAAAAGGTATTGGAAGATTATAATGATGTTTTTGCAGATATCATAAATGGATTATTATTTGATGGAGTTCAAGAAATCAAACCGGAAGCTCTGGAAAATACAACCGTTCATGCACAGTACAAGGCTGAAGATGGCAAGGTTCACGAACTGGAACGTGATATTGCAAAATACTGGAAGGATGAGAAGGTGGAACTTGCAATCTGTGGAATTGAAAATCAGAGTATCGTGGAGAAGAATATGCCGTTTCGCATCATTGGATACGATGGGTCGGCATATCGGAATCAGTTACAGCAGGAAAGAAGAAAAATGCTGCCGGTGGTGACAATTGTATTGTATTTCGGGACAGACAGGCATTGGAACAGCAGAAAAAAGATCAAAGAACTGATGGAAATTCCTAAATGTCTGGATAGGTATGTAAATGATTACCAGATGCATGTTTTTGAGGTTGCATGGCTGACAGAAGAGCAGATCAGTCATTTCCGCAGTGATTTCAAAGTGGTGGCAAATTTTTTTGTACAGAAAAGAAAAAACAGAGATTATATACCGGATGATCCAACAGAGATCAGGCATGTGGATGAAGTGCTGAAGCTTTTGCAGGTCATGACAGGAGATAGACGTTATGAGGAAATTTTCAGGAAAAAGAAGGAAGGAGTGCACAGTATGTGTGATGTGGCAGAAAGGTTAGAACAAATGGGCATTGCCAAGGGAATCGAGATTGGCAGGAATGAAGGAAGAACAGAGGGAAAAATTGAAGGCAAAATCGAAGGCAGGATTGAAGGTAAAATCGAGACATTATATGAAGAATGTGATATGTCGATACCTGATATAGCCAAGAAAGTATCTAAACCAGAGGAGTATGTCAAAGAGGTTATTAAAAGATTAACTGCGGCTTGCTTATAGGAGCTGTTAATGTATAATAGAAAAATATATAAAATAAAAGGCACAGTATATACCGTGCCTTTTAGTCAAGCAGTTTGTTCTCTACGCAAAATAGAAGTGGGAAACTTTCTTGATAGTGTTAAATTGCAATCTAAAGCTTATAAAACTTTTGATAAGAACTCTTTGAGTCGTGCATTTTGTGGATTTCCGAAAAGTTCATTAGGTTCATTTTCTTCAGTTATGACACCATCATTAAAGAACATTACCCTGTTTGCGACTTCTCTTGCAAATCCCATCTCATGTGTAACGATAACCATTGTCATGCCGTCTTTGGCAAGTTCTTTGATAAGTTCAAGTACCTCGCCGACCATTTCAGGGTCAAGTGCCGATGTAGGTTCATCAAAAAGCATTACATCGGGGTTCATCGCAAGTGCACGCACGATTGCGATACGCTGTTTCTGACCTCCTGACAAAGTAGAAGGATAAGCATTTTCTTTATCTTCAAGTCCTATTCTTCCCAGAAGTTCTCTTGCTTTTGCAGCAGCTTCATCTTTTGTCATTTTATTTCTCTTGACAGGTGCGAGCATTATATTTTCAAGAACTGTCATGTTTTCAAAGAGATTGAACTGCTGGAATACCATACCGATTTTTTCCCTTATCGTGTTTATATCGACTGAATCATCAGTTATATCGGTTCCTTCAAATAATATATGTCCGTCAGTCGTATCTTCAAGAAGATTTAAGGAACGAAGAAATGTTGATTTACCGCAGCCTGACGGACCAATGATGGCAACGACATCACCTTTATTTATTGTTGTTGATATTCCTTTTAAAACTTCATGTTTACCAAATGATTTATAAAGTTTATCTACTTCTATCAATGGAGTTGTATCAGTATTTATATTAGTGTCGTTCATTTGCTCTAAGTCTCCTTTCAAGTGCATTTGCAACAGATGTGAGTGCAATAACGATTACGAGATAGATTATCGCAACAGTGATGAGTGGCAGGAACGCATCGTATGTATTGCTTCGGATAATGTCACCGGCTTTAGTGAGGTCTACGATGGCGATATAACCACTTATCGAAGTTTCTTTTATAAGGCTTATAAACTCATTGCACAGTGCAGGAAGTGCATTTTTAAATGCCTGTGGAAGTACGATAGAAGTCATTGTCTGTCTGTAGTTAAGACCGAGGCTTCGACCGGCTTCAAACTGTCCCTTGTCTATTGAATTTATACCCGAACGGATTACTTCAGCAACATATGCTGCTGAGTTAAGACCAAATGCTATAATGGCAACAAGTATCTTTGAATTGACTGATACAAGTATTATATAGTAGAAGATCAAAAGCTGTACCATTGCAGGAGTTCCACGGACAACTGTAAGATATATCTTACATATAAGGTTCGGGATAGGGAGTGTACCGTTGTTGTCATGTGTTGTCCTTATAAGTGCAATGATGGCACCGAGTATGATTCCCATGAGAACGGCAAAAATCGTGATAACGATTGTGTTTGAAAAACCTTTTATAAGATAATTATATCTGTGGTCGGAAACAAAGTTGTCATGTATTCTCTGTGATAGAGACTGTGCTTTTATTGCTGCATTGTAATCCTTAACAATTATTACCTGTTTTGCAGTCGTGTATGAGTCAGTGAAATCAACATTTTTAAGACGGTCTTTGGTTACTGTCATTCCGGCACAGCCGACATCGACCTTGCCTGATGTAACGGCAGCTATGATTGAGTCAAATTCCATGTCCTCTATTTCGAGTTTCATATCAAGCTCATCACAGACTGCCTGCATCATATCCATGTCAAGACCTGTTATCTTATTGCTGTCATAATATTCGTAAGGCTTGAAAGAAGCGTTCGTTCCGACTTTCAATGTACCATTCTTACCTGAGACATTTTTCTTTTTATAAGGAAACTTTCCTTTTTCTTCGTCTTTGCCGGTATAGTTTTTCTTTATATCTGCGAGAGTGCCATCGTCTTTAAGTTTCTTTAAGGCATCATTTATTTTGCTTTTTAAGTCAGTATTTGACTTATCAATACAGATAGCATAGTCCTCAACGGCAAATTCTTCTTTGAGAATTTTAAGTTCAGAGTTTTTTTCAGTGTATGCAAGCGATGGCTGTTCATCAAGGATAACACAGTTTATCTTGTCATCTTTGAGTGCCTGGATGGCATCAGTACCTTTGTTGTAACGCTCGACAACGGTGCCCTTCTTGTCACCCTCGTAATCAGATGCATATATGTCACCTGTTGTACCGATTTGAACACCGATTTTCTTTCCTGTTAAGTCATCAACACAGGTGACAGCATTCTTTTCGGCTTTTTTGATTTTTTGTTCATTGGAATAGTTTTTATAACATATTCCGGCGATGATAATGGCAACGCAGACAAGTGCGAATACCACATAGCTGATTAGATTTTTTTTCTTTCTGGTCATCATCGTATTCCTTTCGTTTTTGTAAATTTTAGTTTTTTGTCGGAAGATATGTCGTGGCACTTGAACCAATATAACAGATAGTACCGTAGGCACGCTCTCGCTATACTGTCATCCGTAACAGTACATAAGTTGTCAAAAAACATATATCCTTTATAATATCATATATTGGTGCAGGGGTCAAAACTGTATGGTAATCAGTGACAGCAGTTATTTTGAATTGATTTGAGTTTATGTGTAAAATAGTGTATATTATGAATATTGTTCGCATTATATATGTGAACAGTGATATTTAAATGATGTTTTATAAATTTTTTACAGGGAGGATTGTGAATTGAAAGAAGAAAACAAAAAATCAAGGGTAAAGGTATTGTCGCTTATTCTGGTATTAGCTATGGTGATTAGTCTTATGCCGGTGGGTAGTGTTAATGTCGGTGCGGCAGATAAAGTGTCAGTGCAGGCGGTGCAGAGTACGGATGATGTTGATTCAAACGGGTATTCGTACCAGTTTATTACCAAAGTGAAAAAAGGTTTTTCTAACGGCAGTGATATGCTTGCATATGCGAAGTACAAGAAACGGCAGTCTGTTAAGAGAGGTGGAAATATTGGATTTGAATATGTCTATATTTCTACAGTATCAAATGCGACAGGCAGCAGCATAAGTGCTTCTTTAAATAAAGATGTTGATACGCTTACGGCTAAAGAGGTTAAGGAGGAAGTGGATTATGCATCAAAGCTTGCCATCAAATCAAAACTGAGACTTACGGCAAAATGGAGTGTAAATGGCATAAAGATTGATGATGTTACGACAGACAGCCTTAATACTTCAACAGCGTTACATGAGCATATTGACTTTTACGAAAAAGAGGCAGAGTTTAAGGTTATTTTTTGTAATAGTATCGGTGAATTAAATAAGTCTATAACTATGAAAGTGACTTCATGGACAGATCCGGTGTCAGAGGTTACGGGGCTTGATAGCGAGGAGAGAAATCTTGTAGGTTCAAACAATAATGTGATATCCAAGAGCATCAATCTAAAACTGCCTGGATTTACATTAAACAAAAACTTTCCAACAAATCATGCTATTACAGTGCAGAAGTACCGTATAGAAAAATATAATGCAACAATCAGACAAAAGTGGAGTGTTGAAAAGGATATTGCGGCATATGAGGGTGAAAGCCAGACATATGCATTTCAGGCAAAGAAAAATGAGACAGCAAGATACAGAGTTTCATTATATTATGCATATAATAGTTATGATAAAGATCTTATCTATCAGTCGGATTATAAATATGTCACTCTTAATTTTTTAAAATGCCCATTTTCAGAAAATATGAGTTTAAAGAGTGATGATATTTATGCCGCAGTTGGTGAAGATGTGGTACTCGATTCTGACATCTGCATAAACAGAGGGTATCAGGCAGAGTATATCTGGCAGAAATTAAACAGCCGGAAAAATGCATTTGAAGATATTGCTGATGCTAAGAGTGCCGTGTATGAGATAAAGAATGTAAAATCAGAGGATTTTGGAGATTACAGGTGTGTGGTTAAAGCGTACAAGGGTACTGGTGAGGATAAAAAGTACATTACTTCCAAAACGCTTACATACCATCTGACAGACAAGAAAAAATTTATGATTAATAAAGCTTCAGATACATACGAAGACTCCGCTGTACCTGTTTATAAGCCTATAAACAGTGAGGCAGAGCTTTCACTTGATGTAAAAGTAAATTCGGGTTATAAGGCTTCGTTCCAATGGTTTAAACAGGGAAAAGATTATTCAACAATGGAGATGATAGACGGAGCAACAGAGGCTTCTTATAAACTTAATGTGACGGCTGACAGTTTCACAAAGTATTCTGTAAAGATGACTGTCACAAATGAAAATGACGCATCAGACAGTGAGACTCATGAGTATTCTTATAGGATATGGGAAGATCCGCAGATTGAAAAAGTATATACTTCAGGTGCTTCCGATAATGATTTTTATTTAAAAGAGGGAGAAGATCTGGTAATTGTCGCAAATAAATATAAGTGTAATCCAAACTATACACTGGTTTATGAATGGTACAGGTATGATATTCTTGATGGCGGCAAGAGCTATAAGAATACAAAAATTGAGGGAACAACAGGAAATGTTCTTACGATAAAAGATCATAAAAATACTGATGAAACAAACTATAGATATTATGTAAAAGCTTACCGCAACGGAGAGAGTGAGACACACAGAGGTTCAGAGACGGAAATCTACAGGGTGTATAATTACGGCAGGGATAAACAGAGTAATCTCAGTGTTTCCCATGCGACAAATGATACATTTTATAAGCACGACGGTGAACCCGTTTCAATGGGGGTAAAGGCTGAGTGTGATAATGCTGACTGTTATGATATTTCGTATTCATGGTTTTTAAATGGTGAGGAGCTTCATGACGCAGACGGCAATACATATAATACTCCTACATATTCAGTCGATAAACTTGCATATGGACTTTATGGAAAATATACCTGCATGGTAACTGCAAAGGCAAAGGAAAACAGTTATGCAAAAACGGAAAGTGCTGAGGAAACAGCAGAGTTTACGGTAAATGAAGCCTCAGGCTACAGGGTGAATTCGCCGTCAGAGACTAATGTAAATGGAAAAAATACAGGTGATACGATTACGCTTACCGCCGATGTAAGTACAGTGGATGACAAAGAATATCCGATTACATATGCATGGTATAAAAAGGTTGCCGATCCTTATGATGGAAATTATGGAGAATATGTCAAAGTCGGCTCAGCAAAGGATTTTACGATAACATTATCCAAATATGATTTTACACAGTACGAGTGTTATATAAATGACGGTTTAAATTCTAAGGCAACAATTTTAGATTATTTTGTAAATGCTCCGGAAGACAGATTTAAGCTCGTGAGCATAACAGGAAATAATACTTACAAAGTAATGGATGGTGAAAAAGTTACTTTGGAGGCTAGAGCAGTAATTCCTGATGCGTCAGATACGATAACATACCAGTGGTACAGAAACGGTGGTGTGATAGATGGTGCAACAGATATGAATTACACGATAGACAGTGTAAGTGAAAATGATATAAATGCAACATTTTTATGTGTGGCAACAAGTAAAAATACGGGAAAGACAGCGAAGTACACATTTTATTTGTCAAGAAGAAATTCAATATCGACAAGTGTCCATACTGGTCTTAGCTTAAGTTCAGGCAGAACTTATAAGGGAACAAGAAATCTGGGAAGTAAGGAGACGATAGGTGTTGATTTAAAGACAGCCGGATTGTCGTATGATGTAGAGTGGACATTTACTGCAGAGTCATATGTAAACGGTAAAAAGCAGATGGCATCTAAGTCTGTGAAGCTTGATGAGAAAAATACGGTTATAACTTTTGATTCGCTCACGGAGGAACAGTTTGGGGAATATCAGCTCAATATATATAAAAAGGGAACTTCGTATGCTTATACGACATATACATTTAAGATAACAAGATATACAGGTTATTTTTCAGCAGCTCCTAAAGGAAATTACACGACATATTACAGAAAAAAGGGGGAGAGCGTAACTTTTAACATAGGAGTCAAGACTGACCTCAAAGACACGGTATATTATCAGTGGTATAAAGATGGAATTGCAATTTTTGGACAGACGAACAGCAGTCTTACTATAGAAAATATAGATTATGATGATTATGGAAGATATTATTGTGCTGTCAGATGTGGAGAGAGTTCAGTACAGACAACAGATATTAAGCTGAAAACTGATACCGGACTTGAACTTGAATTTGATTATTATAATGCAGGGACAACATACTATTACCTTACAAAAGCTCTCACAGATACGGCTGAGTTTTCTGTAAAGGCATCAAGTAAAACGGGAAGACAGATAGCGTACAGGTGGTTTAAGTCATCTACAGCGGAACACAATGCCATTTCCGGTGCGGTTTATCCTGAATTAAAAATAGAAAATATAAAAGCAGATGATTATGGTTCATATATTTGCGAAGTCACCGACGGAGTTATGACAAAGTATGCCTATTTTGGAATAAGAAGTGTATCGGATGAGCTAAAATGGGAAAGTACAGGTGGAGATAAGTATATAAATGCAGGTGAATGTGCCGAGTTTCAGGCAAAGGCAGTCTGTGCGGCGGGTTATAATATAAGTTATAAGTGGCAGAGATATAATGAAGCGGAAAAAAGATACGAAGATATTGCAAGTGCGTCTGATTCATCATATAAGACGGATGCAATAACAGATTTTGATTTTGGCTATACAAGGTATAAGTGTATTGCATCTACGGAAATATCTGATATAGAAAGAATTTTTTATGTTTATAATGCCGACAGATTTGATTTTAACGGAACTGCCGACAGAACATGGATATTTGATGATGAAGCAGCGGTTTATACAACAACACTTAAGAACAACACAAATGATACACCGAAATACCAGTGGTACAAAAAGGATGACAATGGTAACTTTATCCCGGTAAAAGGAGCGGATAAGGATATTTATATTGCTTTGGCTCCTGCGGTCACTGCAACAAAGAGCAGTATGACATATAGATGTGAAGTAAAAGCCGGCAAGGAAGAAAGTTATGTGACAAAAACAAAAGACTTTACAACAACCATATATAAAAGAACTTATTTGAAAGATACTCTTCCGCAGGCAAAAGCTGATGACGGTTATAGTTTTTATGCATACAGAGTTGACGGTGCATCAAAGCTTAAGATAACATTTAGTGAGGATACGCTTTTTGATAAAAACATAAATTATTGCAGTCTTGCAGTTTTGGATAAAAATGGAAATAAGACATCATATGTAGGTTCGGAACTTTCAGGAAAGACTATTACGGTTGATGGTGATGAAGCGACATTTATGCTTTTTAGCAATGTATCGTCATACCCAACATATGATTTTTCAAAACAGGGTTACAAGGTTACAAAGATAGAAAGCGTAAAAGCTGCTGATGGAGGAAAAGATAATAATACTTCCGGTGATAATTCAAACAATGGAGGAAAAGATGAAAATAACAATACTTCCGGCGATAATTCAAACAATGGAGGAAACAGTGGAAATAATGGAAGCAGCGGTACTAAAAAAGTAACAAAAGTCAAAAAGAAGATAAGTATTGGACTTAAAGAATCGGTTTCACTCTATTTAAAAGGTGCAAAATATAAGACCAGTAAGAAGAAATATGTTACTGTTTCTAAAAAAGGTGTTATCAAAGGTAAGAAAAAGGGAAAATCAACAGTCACTGTCACAACGGCAAAAAAAATAATTACTTATACCGTAACGGTAAAAGCGGCACCTAAAAAAATAAAAAAAGTTTCACCGTCAAAGATAAAACTTAAGGTGAAAAAAACAAAGAAGATAAAGGTTGCGCTTCCTAAAAACACGGCAAGTTATAAGATTTCTTTTAAGTCATCAAACAAAAAGATAGTCAAAGTTGATTCAAAGGGAAAAGTTAAGGCTTTGAAGAAAGGAAAGGCAAAGATTACAGTAAAGACCTTTAACGGAAAGAAAAAGACGATAAAAGTTACCGTGAAAAAATAAGGATACTTGACTTTATGGCATAATCATGGTTTACTTAAAAATAGCGACATAACATGAATGAAAGTTGAGGACATAACATGAAAAAGAAATTACTTTTAGCACTGACGGCTTTACTTGCTGTTTTATGTATGGCAGGATGCGGTTCTAAAAAAGCTCAGGATTCAGAAAAGAGCGGTGACAGCACAAAAACTTATAAGGTAGGTATAGTGCAATATGTAGATGATGCATCGCTTAACCAGATACAGAAGTCAGTTCAGGATGAGCTTGACAAAAAGGGAAAAGAGGCCGGAGTAAAGTTTGATTATAAGGATTATACTTTCAATGGTCAGGCGGACCAGTCTACATTAAACCAGATAATGACAGAACTTGTATCAGATGGTGTCGATATAATAATTCCTATAGCTACACCTACTGCACTTATAGCACAGTCTGTTACAGAGGACAATCAGATACCGGTTGTATTTTCAGCGGTTACGGATCCGGTATCAGCAGGACTTGTTGCAAGTATGGATGCACCGGGGGCAAATATTACCGGAACAAGTGATGCCATAGACACAGATGCGATAATGAAGCTTATCTTAAAGGCAAACAGCAAGACTAAAAAACTTGGTCTTTTATATGATAAGAGTCAGGACTCATCAAAGCAGGCTATAGCAGATGCTAAAAAGTTCTGTAAGGAAAACGGTATTTCCGTTGTTGAGAAAACAGGTACAACAAACGACGAGGTAGCACTTGCGGCTGACGCACTTGTTGCTGCAAAAGTAGATGCAGTATTTACACCGACTGACAACACTATTATGAAAGCTGAGCTTGCCATATATGAGAAGTTTGTAAATGCAAAGATACCTCATTATACGGGAGCGGATTCATTTGCACTTAACGGAGCATTTGCCGGATATGGCGTAAACTACAAAGAACTTGGTGTAGAGACTGCCGACATGGTGGCTGATATTCTCGTAAACGGTGCAAAACCGGGTGAGATGGCGATAAAGACGATCAACAATGGTATAGCTACGGTAAATACCGAGACAGCAGAACAGATAGGACTTGATTACAGTGGATTTAAGGATATATGTGAAAAAGTCGTAGAGACAAAGACTGCAAAAGAATTTGACGAAAAATAAAAAAACTATCAGGATAAAAATATATCAAGCACGCTGTTTTAGGCGTGCTTGATATGGCATGGAGGAAAAAATGGGCTCAATTTTTACTATTTCAATATTACAAAGTGCATTGGAGCTTGGATTTATATATTCGCTCGTCGTTCTTGCACTTTTTGTATCATTCAGCATATTAAATATTGCTGACCTTTCAACAGACGGCTGTTTTACTCTCGGCTGTGCCGTTGCAGCATCAGTGACGATAGCCGGTCATCCGGTGCTTGCACTGTTTCTTGCGATGGGGGCGGGTATTATATCGGGATTTGTCACGGCATTCTTACAGACCAGATTGGGTGTGGAGTCGATTCTTGCAGGAATCATAGTAAACACGGGATTATATACGATAAATATCGCCGCAATGGGATTTTCATCAAATATGAACCTTTTTAAATGTGATAGTATATTTACTATAGTCAGGGATTTTATACAGGAACACATGGGAGATGCGGCAGTTCAGATACTTATAAGAAAAGGATGGTATAAGCTTATTCTTGTAGCCGTGATAGTTATAATAGTCAGTGTACTTTTAAGTGGATTTTTAGGAACAAGACTGGGGCTTTCGATAAGAGCGACCGGAGACAATGATGCAATGGTAAGAGCATCAAGCATAAATCCTAAATTTACGATAACGGTAGGTCTTTGTCTTTCAAGTGCTCTTACTGCACTGTCAGGAGGATTACTTGCGCAGTATCAGAAATCATGCGATATAAATCTTGGAACAGGTATGGTAACTATAGCACTTGCAAGTCTTATTATTGGTGAGACATTTGTTGGAAAAGGAACGATGTTTAAAAGAATATTAGGCGTTGTATTCGGAAGCTGCCTTTATCGTTTTATAGTCGCAGTCGCAATAAGGATAAATGTTCCGGCGGAGTGTCTAAAACTTGTATCTGCTATCATAGTAGCCGTTGCGATAGCATTCCCTTATGTAAAGGAAAAAGCAAAATTTGCAAAACACAAATATGCTGAGATTGCAAGAAGAAAGAAAGAAGGTGCGATGTAATGGATACTATGCTTGAATTAAAAAATGTACGCAAGACCTTTAATCCGGGTACTGTAAATGAAAAAAAGGCACTTACGGGGCTTAATCTTTCGTTAAAACATGGAGATTTTGCTACGATAGTCGGAAGTAACGGTGCGGGCAAATCGACAATGTTTAATGCGATAACAGGCTCATTCTTTACGGATGAAGGTGCGATAATACTTGACGGTGAGGATATAACCTTTAAAAAAGAGCATTTCAGAAGTAAAGATATAGGTCATCTTTTTCAGGACCCGCTTCTTGGAACCGCACCACATATGACGATAGAGGAAAATATGGCACTTGCTTACCTTAGGGCATCTACTGCAAAGACTGCATTTTTCAGCAGGATAAGCAAAAAAGAAAAGCAGAAATTCAGGGAACATCTTTCATTACTTGGAATGGGACTTGAGGACCGCATGAAAAATCCGGTCGGGCTTTTGTCAGGAGGACAGAGACAGGCACTTACACTTCTTATGGCAACAATGGTAACACCAAAACTTCTTCTTCTCGATGAGCATACGGCGGCACTTGATCCTGCTACGGCGGAAAAGGTACTTAAACTTACAAAGGAGATAGTAAAGGACAGAAACATAACCTGCCTTATGGTAACTCACAATATGCATCAGGCACTTGAACTTGGAAACAGAACGCTTATGATGGATTCGGGTCATATAGTGTTTGATGTAAGCGGTGGGGAGAGAGCTAAACTTACTGTAGATGACCTGCTTGAAAAGTTTAAGGATAATGCCGGAAAGAGCCTTGATAATGACCGTATATTGCTTTCAAGTGCAGAGGGGGAGTGAAAAAGGCGAAAAATGGTAGAATTATAGCGAAAAAGGGATAGGGATATACAATATTACCTTTGAAATAATATGCTTTTTTTGATAAAATTATATGTATATCCAAATACCTATTGATTTTAAATATTATATATAAGCCTGCAAACGATGTAAGGATTACGAGTGAGCAGTATTAAAAGGTATATTTAAAAATTGTGAAAGAGAGTGATAGGATGATTAAGATTGCGTTATGTGATGATAATGAAATCGAGAGGGGCATCCTTAAAAATGTCGTTGAGGGACTGTTAATTGATATTGGATATAGTGCTCAGGTATTTGAGTTTTCTTCAGGCGAGAAACTTCTTAGAAATTACTCAAGAGGAGATTATGATGTTATTTTTTTAGATGTTCAGATGAAACAGTTAGATGGCATTGAAACGGGGAGGGCTATCAGAGAAAAGGATGTGCAGGTAGAAATCATATATGCGACGAGCAGTGAAGCTTATATGAAAGAGGGATATGACATACACGCACTTGCATATTTATTAAAACCTTATCGTGTCGAAAAGGTAAGGGAGACATTAGAATATTACCTCAAAAAATATGATGTGAAAAAACAGGATGAGAAAACAGAAATGTTGGAAGTTACCATTCAGCAGAAGAAGATTTTTATAAGACAAAGGGATATATATTTCTTAGAGTCTATGGGCAGAGTGGTTAGTATCTATTGTAAAAATGGTGTTTTCAAGGTTTATTCAAGGCTTGGAGAACTTGAGGAAAAACTTGATTCCGATATGTTTTTGAGATGTAATCAAAGCTATATCGTCAATATCCTCTGGGTAAGTGATATAGTAGATTATGATTTTTATATGCCGGGGGACAGGCTGGTTCCTATCAGAAAGAGGGATAAAAAAGAGATAATTCAAAAGTTTTATAATAAGCGCAATGAAACCGATACACATATGGAAAAAATACACTAAATTTTGTTGGAGTCGGAAAATACGATTTGAAAGGAGGTGGCAGGATGTCAGAGAAAAATACAATTCTTATTGCTGATGATAAGGAAGTAAATAGAGAATGTCTGACAAGACTGTTAGAAGATGATTATAATATTCTTCAAGCAAGTGATGGGTATGAGGCACTGGAAATTCTTGATAAAGAAAAGGAAAAGATTTCTGCAGTTGTACTCGATATAATTATGCCGGGGCTTGACGGCTATGGTGTGCTTAACGAGATGGCATACAGAAAAATGCTGCCGAAGATACCGGTCATAGTGACATCAGTAGACGGAGACGAGCAGTCAGAACTTAAGGCATTGTCGCTGGGTGCAAGTGACTTTCTTGGAAAGCCTTACAATCCTATAATAGTCAAAAAAAGATTGCAAAATATCATTCACCTTAAAGAGACAGCATCACTTGTAAATTATCTTCAGATGGATACACTGACCGGAGTATATTCAAAAGAAACATTTTCAAAAAAAGCAAAAGAGCTTTTGAAAAGAAATAAAGATGTCCAGTATGCCGTATTATATTCTGATATTGAAAACTTTCAGCTTTTAAAAGATTTATTCGGAGAAAAAACAGGTGACAATCTATTAGTATTTATGGCAAAGGTGCTTAAGCATTATGTAAATAATGATGAGGTGTGTGGAAGAATAGAAAATGAGCATTTTGTCATTATCAAGAAATATGACAAGCTGATATTGCATGACCAGCTTGCCAATATAGTAAAGACAATAAATGATTTTCCGGTCAATATGAATTTAAGACTCAGATTTGGCATATATCTTACAGATGGCACTAAGATGTCGATGCACGCAATGATAAACAGAGCTATTCTTGCCGTAGATACCATCAGGGGCAGATATGGAAGATATATGGCATATTATGACAAAAAGATATGGGAAAAGCAGGTATATGAGCAGGAGATATTAAACTGCATGGAGGATGCCATAGATAAAGAGCAGTTTAAGGTATATTTCCAGCCAAAGTATGACCTTAATTCTGAAAAAGTTGCCGGTGCTGAGGCTTTGGTAAGATGGGTACATCCTGAGAAAGGCTTTATGAATCCGGCAGAATTTATCCCATTATTTGAGACAAACGGTTTTATCACTGAGCTTGACAAGTTTGTCTGGGACAAGACCTGTGAGTACATAGAGGAATGGAAGAGAAAAGGCTATCCGGTAGTGCCTATTTCAGTTAATGTATCAAGAACAGATATATATAACCCTGATTTTATGGATATAATAATGGGAATCATTAAAAAGCACGGGCTTGAACCTGAAAACATACACTTGGAGATTACGGAGACGGCATATACCGAAAATCCGCAGCAGATAATAGAAGTTGTCAAAAAACTTAAGCTTCTCGGATTTATAATAGAAATGGACGATTTTGGTTCAGGCTACTCATCTTTAAATATGCTCAATGAACTGCCGATAGACATATTGAAACTTGATATGGGATTTGTTCAGGGAGATTTAAGCACGAACAGCAACAATATTTTGAGCTTTATCATAAGCCTTGCAAAATGGATGGATTATGCCGTAGTCGCAGAGGGGATAGAGACGGAAGAACAGATACAGATGCTTAGAAACATGGATTGCAATTTTGTTCAGGGATATTATTTTGCAAAGCCGCTTCCACCGGAAGAATTTGAAAAGCATCTTATTGAGCACAGTATCTTAAATAATGATATGGAAGGGCTTGAGATGAACTTCTCGGATGCGACATTCAGAAAATCACCGGGAACAATGCTTATAGTTGATGACCTTGTGCTTAACAGAAAGATACTCAGTGCGTCATTTAGCAGATATTTTAAGACCGTTGAAAAAGAGAACGGTGCTGAGGCATTGGAATATATCAAAGACCATGCCGATGAGATAGATGTTATCATGCTCGACCTTGTAATGCCCGTTATGGACGGCTTTACATTGATGAAGCAACTTAAGATGGAAAACAAATATGCACACATTCCGATAATCGTCACATCACAGGGCGGTGACAAGAGCGTAGAAAAATCATTTGCACTCGGAGCAACAGACTTTGTAGAAAAGCCGTACAATCCACGCATAATCATGCATAGAGTACAAAATGTAGTTATGGCATATAAAAATGCAAGGTCAGAAGCAGCGGCAACAAATGAAAAGAATGGCAGCGTGTCGTAGGAAAATAAAAATACATATGATAACAGAAACCTGACGGGATTTTTAAACCGTCAGGTTTTTGTGGTTTTGGGAACATAATAGTTAAGTTAAACATTTTTTGCAGTTTTTATGCAATACCTGCTTTTATATGAAATTTTAAACAATACATTTATGTGATATGGATGGTTATCCCCATTTTTTTAGCAATGGATTTAGCTTTGTAAAAAGTATCATTATCTGAAATTTCAAGACTTAATTCTTCTAGGTTTCGCATTTTTTCCAATATAAAAATATCGTCTATATTCGTACCGGAATACTTCAAATACTTTATTTTATCGAAATAAATAATTTTGCTGAATGTTATATTGGAATATTCTGCATCACTTGATTTAGCAAAAATTATAAGTGAATTAAATCCGGTTGTAGTTTTATATTTAATATCATTAAAAAAGCAAAAAACATTTAATCTGCCGGAAGACTGAGTTCGGTCATTGTTACGAAAAAATAATGAGACTCCTTCTTGTTTTGTTTTTTTAATTCCTCCTTGTTCTTCAACTATCTGATTGATTTTATCAAAATGTTTTTTATTGTTATTTATATACTTATATATGATTTTTTGAATAATATTAGTTTTCTCAAAAATATTATCCGATTGATATATTTTTTCACAGGCATATATAGTTATTTCTGAAATCTTATCATCTTTAGTGCAATTATTATCAATCCAAAAATCCTCACCGTATTTTTGTTGTATTATTTCATTGATTTCATCAAGATAGGGATTTCGATTGATATATGTATTTAATTTTATTACTATGATGCTTATAAAAGTAATTAAAACTATTGTTGTTAAGAGAATAATTGTTGATTTTATCCTTGTATTTTCTTTTAGTTTATTGCTCATTTATATCCCTCACTTCGATTTAAGTATATACTAAATGTTTATTTTTTAAAAGTATGATATTGTTTTAAAACTCAAGAAATTTACCACTTTAGCCGAAATAAAAGTATAGATATTTTATTTATAAGTCATAGGGTGATTGCGAAACTAACTATATGTTGTGTCAATTGCATAGATATAACAAATAATATCGTCGGCACGCTTTCGCTATGTTGTC
>ERZ1106943.2418-NODE-2418-length-16126-cov-3.743700_pt1 | contig 16126 bp, 10 predicted proteins | sample MGYA00403671_ERZ1106943 | MGnify/ENA primary metagenome ERZ1106943 (study PRJEB35170, sample SAMEA104062427) | human gut metagenome | biome: human gut; feature: human-associated habitat; material: faeces | place: Denmark | collected 2012-06-14 ...
GGTAGCCGAAATTAAATAATGTATAATACTGTAAAGTTTTTTCAATAATGTTAAGAAATTTGTTAAAAAATGCTTGCTTTTTTAGTTATGTCGTGTTAAAGTGGTATTGTAAATTGACAGATGGAGAGAATTTTTTTTGCTTTACGTGACGAATTATGACGATTTGCGTTGTAAAAAGTCGATACGTTTTTGTGTTGCTTGACATTTTGCCGTTGTCAAAACAGTATGTTTTATTAGGAGAATTATATTTATGAAAAAGAAGTTTAGTTTGACGCTAATCAGCATTCTTTCGGTCGTAGTTCTCGTCGGCGTGGGTTTCGCCGCATGGATAATTACTACGCCGAACGTAGAAAAGAAGCAGACCGGAACGATTACCGCATCCGGCGTAACGGACGCAAGATACGAGCTTACGGCAACGATTACCAACGGAAGTATTGTCTTCGGTAAGCCGAGCGATTACGATGATAACAACAGCGACTGGTTTAAACCCGTTGACGTAGATAACGAGCATCTTACCGCTACGCTTACACTTACTCTGACTGATCCCGAGGGTAATGCGTTGGATGAAACGGTTTTTAATAGTCATCTTCCCGACACGTTTACGTTTACTATGAATGCAACGAAAGCAAAAGAAGTAAATAACACCGGTTTCAATGCAGAGGTTACGGCAGGACGAATTAAAAATCCGACTATTAGCTATACTGCGAACGGAGAAACAAACGCTACGACGAAAGATGTAACTCTTGGCACTGCTATCGAAATAGCGAAGAATGCATTCACAAAAGGCGCTGACAATAAATATACTCTTGCGATAACCATTACGTTTGCTTGGGGTAATAACGGAAATCCGTACACTTACTTCCATGGAAAAACTCAGACTCCCGAATTTGTAACCGAGGCGCTCGGATATGATACAATGAAGACTAATCTTGAGGGTGTCGGCTACGAAGTAAAGATAGCTTCCATGGCAAACGCACAGCAAACGGTATAAGCGTTTGTGTTATTAAAAAGATGTAACGTTACGCCGAAAACGTGACGAAAGCAATCTTATTTACGTATAATGTTTGTGGTGACGGAAGTACACGACAAGACGTACATACACGATACGAGAAGTATAGAAACATCGTGTCCAAACAATATTAAGATGAGGAGAAAAAAGTTATGAAAAAAGTTACCAGACATGCTTTTTCTAAAAAAGCGATTATGATAACCGCAAGTTTGTTTGTAACGCTCGCCCTTATTACTACCGGTTTTGCCGCTTGGCTCATAAGCAGCGGCGCATCCGGCGAAGGCACGGGTAATATTACCACTGCGACTATAGACGACGCTCGTCTCGGTCTTACGGTAGCAATGGCAGAGGGTAAAGACTTCGTTTGCTTCGGTCCTCAGGCGGACGACAAAGTTCCCCATATAATGTACGATCCTTCGAAAGATGGCGAAAAAGACGATAAAGAAGTTCTTACCGCAACCGTAACCGGTACGATAAAGAATTATGACAGACTCGAAAAGTTTAATATAACGATAAAGATCAGCGACAAAGCTCTAACGGCGGCAGGCTATACTTGGACCGGAACAAACGAAGGCGAATCGAGCAGAACGTATACTTATAATGCCGAAAAAGCTTGCATATCTTTGCCGGAATACGCCGTAGATACGGATGGCAGATTTTTACCGCTTCCTTCCGATCCGTCTAAGACAACTGCGCCGAAAACTATTTCGGCGGGGGATAGTATGTTTACAGACGGCGCAACCGAAAACGAAAAGAAGTTTACTTTTGACGTTACGTTTGGTTGGGGCGAAAAGTTCGAAGGATGCAACCCCGGTAAATATCTTGACGGAGAAGAACCCGGTCATGTGCCGAGTGAAACTTATACCGTGGAGCAAAAACTGGAAATTATGACCGAGTTGCGTAGCCTTTTCGAGGATAAATCGGGAAATGTTGACGCCGCTAACCTTAAGTTCGTGGTAACGGTTGAGGCTGTTTCGTTGTAACGGTTGAGGCTGTTTCTAAATGATAGTCTTAGCTAAAATTTTTCAATAAATATTCGGTAGGACGGAGAGACCGACAAAAAGTTTCTTCGTCCTTTTGGTATTTAATACAGCAGCCGTTTACAGCCGTTTTTTCGGCGCATTACGACTAACGTGCGGCAGAAAGTATTTTTAAAGGGCAAAAACTTCAGCAAACCCTAAGCAAATCGAACGCAGCCGCAAAGCATGACGTTTTTTGCAGGACTTGCAGACATTTTTATTTTTGTCGCCCGGGTGTAAAGGCGTTTCCGTCATAGCAATCAACAAATCTTAAAGTAAACATGCGCATTTTAGCGGTTTTCGGTAAAGCCGATTAGTGCGTAGCGCAGAGGCGCAAAAGGCGAAATTTCGATAGCGTCTCAGAGGCTTGCAAATTGTTCCGAGCGACAATAAATATGCTGTTTTTGTAACTCAGTTCAATCGATATTTGGGTAAGAGAGATTTTTGCTTTTTTTAGATGTAACGTAATATGGACAAACTCGATCTGATAGCGCTTATAATAACGATTTTAGCCGTAACTTGTTTTTCGGTGGTTTTTACGCTACTTTTCGGAGCGTACACCAAGATTACGGTCGAGCAGTATAACGCAGGTAGGTTCGACGTAGACATTATAGACGAATTTGCCAAAGCGGATTCGGAAAAGAAAATTCGTCGCAAGCAGATTATTTCTTCGATAAAGCGGGTTGTCGGTTCGGTAGTTTTTGCGATAATCGCCATCTTTTTGATTATCGGCATAGTTAACCGAATCAGCGGCAACGCTACGGCTATAGGCAACAAAATGCTTATGGTTGTCGCATCGGGTTCGATGGAGAAAAAACACGAGGACAATAAGTACCTTGAAGAGAATAATCTCAACGATCAGTTTCCTACATACAGCGTTATTGTTTTGCAAAAGGTAAAAAATGCCGACGAGCTGAAAAAGTACGACGTTATTGCTTATCGTAACAAAGAGGGCAAAATTATTATTCACCGTATCGTAAGCGTCAATCCGGACGGAACTTACACGATTAAGGGCGACGCAAACAACGGCGTGGACGAAATGCGCCCGTCTTTCGATAACGTAGTCGGTAAGTATAGCGGCAAATATCTCCCGACGGTAGGTTTGTTTATATTGTTTTTTCAGTCGTATTCGGGTATTGCTACCGTTCTTGCCGTTATATACTGCATGATAATGTTCGATAACCGCATAGGCGTTATAAGCGAAGTTCGTCAAAAACGTAAGGACATGCTTATAGAGCTGCTTTCCGCCGATGCCGAAGAGATAAGCGACAACGTAGACGTAAGGACGGAATATTTCGAAAAACTCTACCTGGACAAATTCATTTATCATTTCGACGACAACGGTTTTATCTCAAAAGAAGTCGCCGACGAAATTGTCAAATATAATCCGCCGCCGTCCGAACATGCGGATAACGAAACCGAGTAAAATAAGGTTGCGTTACGGCGTAAGAACGCTTGATTAGGATAATTAAAAAAGGAACCTTTTAAAGTTCTTTCTTACTTTTCTTGCAAGAAGAGTAACAGAGTAAAAAAACATCTCAGAGGTGGAAACATGATAAAAACATTATTCACGAGAAAGACGCTGATTACCATTGGTCTTGCCTGCGTATATTCTTTGTTGCTTGTGTTTGTGTGCGCTTGCATAGACGGCGCTCACTCGATTTTTCCGGCAAAGAATATTATCAATATAATAGCGCAGGGTATGAATTTCGAACCGATAAAAGGACATATGTCCGGATTCATCATGGTGATGATGGTTGCCGTGTTTACGCTTATTGCGGTAACCGGAATATGTTTTTTGCGTCGTTTCGCCATATTTAAGAAAAAAAGCCCGAAAAGTCTTAAAATGATAGGTTGGTATGTATTGGACTTTGCGGGATTTGAATTAGCGGGCATCGGCATAGGACTTTTGTTTCAAAGTCCCTTTACCGGCGAGAACCTTTCGGCTGTAATGAAGTACCTCGGTCAGTGCGTCCTTCTTACCACCGTCATATACTTAGTAGCCTTTGTAGCGATAGGCGCTCTTTTGATGCTTATCGTCAACTTTGTCTTTGTAGACAAGCCGTTCAGATTCTTCGGTACGGCAGACGAGCCGGTCTTCGAGGACGAAGGCATGGACAATTACGACGTTGCAGGCAGTTTTGACGTAAATGCGTCGAGTAGCGGAGCGGTGGGCGCAGCTGCCGCAGCTGCGGTAAGCGGAGGCGAAGGCGGCGGCGACAATCGCACGGTAGTAGACTCCGAGGAACTCAAAGACAGAGAGGTCGTATTCCCCACGCTTTCGGCAATAGATGTTGAGCTGGAAGGCTTCGATCTTCCTCCGACGAAAGGCGACGAAATTTCGCTCGGGGAGCTGTGCGACAGATTCAGAGACTATCTTGCTTACAGCCATAATCTTTATTTTGACATAGATACCATAAGATTCTTCGTAAGCGGATTCGCAGCCAGCCATTTCGAAATTTTGGAAGGCTTGTCGGGTACGGGTAAATCGTCGCTTCCGAGATATTTCGGCAAGTTTACGGGCGCAAACGTGCTTTTTATGCCGGTACAGGCAACTTGGCGAGATAAGTCAAATATTTTGGGCTATTTTAACGAATTTTCTAAGACTTATACCGAGACCGAATTTTTGTCGGCTTTGTATAAGGCAAATTACGAACCCGACGCCATAAACATCTACGTATTGGACGAAATGAATATTTCTCGAGTAGAATACTATTTTGCCGACCTTTTGAGCGTACTCGAGTACCCCACGGAAGATTGGAAGATAAAGCTGATGAATTTCCCGCACGACTTCGTGCCGCCGGTAAAACTCGAAGACGGATATATCCGTATCCCGGAACTCAGTTATTTTGTGGGTACGGCAAACCGAGATGACTCTACCTTTACCATAACCGATAAGGTTTACGACCGAGCCGTAACCATGGAGTTTGTGTCCAAAAACACGCCGTTTATGCCCAAGGCGGAAGTTAAACCGATAAAATTAACGGGTAGCACATTCAAAAACATGTTGGAATCGGCAAAAAACGACAAAAAATTTGCTCTTTCTAACGACGATATGGCAAAGATAGACAAACTTGCCGAATTTGTATACGACAGATTCGACGTAACGATAGGTAACCGTATAATCAATCAGATCGCAGCAGTCGTTCCTGCCTTTGTATGCGCAGGCGGCAAAAAAGAGGACGCAATCGACCTTATGCTTTGCAAAAAATTGTTCGCAAAACTCGAGGGCAGATTTGAAGAATACGTAAAATCCGCCCTTATAGAGATAGTCGAGCTTATCGGCGAACTTTACGGCGCAGGAACTTTGCCCCGTAGCGAAAGAACGTTAAACAAAATTATCAGGACCTTGTAATTACAGATGAGAATAGCGGAATGTCTGCAACTTAATAAATGTTCGGAGTCGTTAAACTCGTTTTTCGGCGACCGAACTCCGCTTGACGTCTTTTCTTCGTTAGACGACGCAGGCGATTTTTCGCTGCAGGAAGAATCGCTGAGAGCGGACGACTTCGTGTTCGAGCGCATTTCTTTTGCGCTCGGAGTAATAGCGTCGATAGCCGCAAGACCGCACTTGTCTACAAAGCGAGAAGAAATAGTTACGAGGGTAGAAAAAGCAAAACAGATTTCGCCGGACGATTTCGGCAGAGTTTGCCGGGACAGCAGCCTTTGGAAACGTCGAAAAGCGGTAATGATTCCCGAAAACATCTATTACTTCCAGCATACCGACGAACTTGCCATATACGAAAACAGATTCGTCGTAATGCTAATCGACGAGATAGACAAAGAACTCAGCAGATACGTCGATTTTTATACTAAAATTCTGCCGTCGATAGACGACGGAGCATGTTCGCTCGATGCAATTAAGCTAAGTCAAAAATTTTGTAGTACGGACAGGCTTCGCCGGGAAGTGGATTTTATCAAAGAAACCAATTTTTATAAGACTGTAGGTAAAGAAAAACGCCTTCGAGGTAAGGTAAAGCCCACAAACATACTTATTAAAGATCCTAAGTACAGAGAGTGCTACAAATTTTACGACGATTTCGTAAAATACAAGGTAACCGACTCGCAAAAAGACGAGATTTCGTTTTATAAACTTTTGACGCTTAAAGCGTTAAAAACTCTGGGATTTTCGCTAAAAAACAAGTCAAAAGCATGGGAGTTTGTCGGTTGCGGATTCGACCTTAAGGCAAATTTCGACAATGCCGTAACGATAACGGTTACAGACAAAAAGTCGGGAGTAACTCAAAGTTCGACGTTAGGGATAGGACAAGGCGACGAGTATATAGGCGTGTGGAACATTTACTCGGGCGACGAAACGTTGTTTGCGTCCGGACTAAGCGAGTATCGCCTTATGCTCGAATGGTTTAAGCGAAAACTTCGCATAGTTCCGACAGACGGCGACGCCTACAAAAAGTTTTGCCCTGTTTGTAAGGCTGCTTCGCTCGGCGGCGATACCAAAGTCGTGTGTCGAAGATGCCGATCTCAGTTCGTCTTTACCGAGAGAGAGGGCAGAAAAGTTATTTGGCTGTGTAAGCACGGGAGGGGAAGATGACCGAAAGAGATAACGTTACTACGGCTGAACGCCTTCCTACAATAGTTATCAAAGACTTATACAAGTCTTACGGCGAAAAGAAGGTCCTTAAGGGGCTCAATCTCGAAGTTTTCGAAGGGGAATTGTTCGGCTTTATCGGTAGGAACGGCATAGGTAAGTCCACCACCATAGATTGTATGATAGGCGCAAAACAATTTAACGGAGGTACGATTACGTTGTGCGGCTACGACGTCGTCGCACAACCGCTCGAGGCAAAACGTTGCTACGGATATGTTGCGAGCGAGCCTTCGTGCTACGAAGTTATGACCGGCATAGATTATCTTGAGTTTATCGCCGGCGTGTACAAAATTTCCGAAGGCGAATTTCGTCGGAACTACACGTATCTATGCAACCGTCTTAAGCTTGCCGAGACGGAACTGTATAATCCCGTTTCCGATTATTCTCACGGTATGAAGCAAAAGCTTTGCCTCGTTGCCAGCTTGCTGTTTAATCCCAAAATTTGGGTGTTGGACGAGCCTACGGTAGGCTTGGACATAATGGCTGTGGAAGAATTGAAAAAAATGATGCGAGAGTATGCGAACCACGACAAAACCGTATTCGTTACTTCGCATAATATCGAACTCGTAAGCAAAATCTGCGACAGAGTCGCAATAATAAACGACGGCAAAGTTTCCGCTCTTTACGACCTTAACAAAGAGCCTAACCGAAGATTACAACTTAGCAAACTGTTTTTGGAGACTTACGGAGAGTAACTGATGTTTAATTTGTTGCTAAAGGATATCCGAATTATGATCGGCAAAAAGACAACGATAGGTCGCAGACTCGCTTCTGCGTCTTTCGTCGTATTCGTTTTTGCCTGTTTCATAGGTTTGGAGATATATTTGTTTAGCGGCATTTTATCCAAAATTTCCGATATAAAAGGCGCTCCCGACGCATTTTTGTGCGTGTTTTTGTTTATAGTAACGTGCTTTATGACAGTGTCGGATCTGTTTACCGCAAAGAAATTGTTTTTCGACGCAAAGGATATCGAGATGCTGTCCGTACGCCCGGTTACGAACGGACAGATAATATCGTCTAAGCTTATTACGCTTTTTGCGACTCACTATATTACCGCTTTTATGTTTGTTTTTCCGTTGCTCGCAGTGTACGGATCGAGACAAAATTTTTCGGCAATGTACTTTTATAAGGCGTTGTTTTATCCGGCGGCATCGTTTTTGTTCGAGGGCGGAGTGGCGCTCGTGCTTGTGTATCCGCTGTTTATATTGTCTAAGTACCTAAAAAACAAACCTATAGTAAAGCTGTGTATCGCTACGGTAGTAATGGCAGCGTTTACATATTTTTACGCAAAGGCGCTCGGTTTGTTTACCGACCTCGTCGTAAACAACAGCATCGCTTTGATTTTTACGTCCGAGCGAATCGAAAGTCTCATTCGTTTCCGTACTTATGCGCTCCCGGTAAACTTCCTGATGGATATATTCGTGCAGAAAAGCGGTAAGGCGTTTTTGATTTATTTGCTGATAGGCGGAGGAATATTCTGCCTCGGACTCACTATTACGGTTTTTGCTTATAATTACGTCAGAAGTATCAATTTTACGTCAAAGAGCCGAAATCGCCGCAAAATTAAAATCCTTGACGTAACTAAATCGCTTATAAAAAAAGAGCTTACGCTTATTTTCAGAGATTCGGACTATATCTTCTCCTTTACGGGATTGCTTGTAGTACAACCGTTCTTGCTTACGCTGGTTCTTAAAGCGATGAACGCTGTTTTTTCCGGCGGTACGATAAGATATTATACTGCGTTTTTGCCGGCATTCGTTCCGTGCGTGGATATATTCTTTATTATGATTTTTTCTACGACGATCGCTCAGGGAGCAAACTCCTATATATCTATGGAAAAACAAACCGTAAAGAATATGAAAACGGTTCCCGTAGACTACAAAACCCAGCTTATAGTAAAAGTCGCTTTGCCGATGACGCTTTCAGTCACTTCGCTGGTGATTTCTCTTGCGGCGCTTACGGCGGCAGGGGTAATAGGATGGGTAGTGTTGCCGTTCGCACTTATATGTGCGCTCGTTTCTCTGTCTGCGTTCGATATGGCGTCTCTCGTAGAGGAACTCAGCATAAGACACGGCAAAAAACGCAAGAACGGTTTCAGTACGGCATGTTCGTACGGATATCCGGCGGCGGTAGCGATAACGGGTTCGTTGCTTTCTTTCGCAGGTCTTAACGTTTACCTCAGTTTGCTTGTTGCCACGGCGGTAGCGATTGCCGCTTTGGCTCCGATTTGCGTAAACGTAAAGAAAAGAGCCGGCGAATTGTTCTTGGGATTGGAGGCTGAAAACTAATGAAAAAACGTAATTTGGTAATTCTGCTTTTGATACCGTTTCTCATGTGTATTCTGACCACCGTCACGATAAACGCAACTTACATATACGTCGACGTCGATATTTCGGATATTTCGTGGAAATACGACGATGTCGAAACCGTTAAAATAAATACGGAGCAGCGCCTCGAGGCGGACGGAATAAATCTTCGTAATTACAAAGTCGGCAGCGACAACGACCTCGTTTGGAGCGTAAGGAACAAAGAGGGCAGCATGGAGCCGCTTGCCAAGATAGTGCAAAGAAACGGCGAATATTATTTATCTACGCTATCTGAAGGGGCGGTTATAGTAACGTGCTCGACAAAAAAAGGAAACGTCAGCCGAAGTTTTGAGGCTATTGTTTACGATAAGGGCGCAGTAGCGGCAACTTACGAGATAGCCAAGGGCAATAACGTTGACAGCGTAACGTATATCGGCGAGTACGATTTGAAGAATTTTCAAAAGCAAAAGGCGTCTTTCAGAATAAAGGTAACCACTGCGCCGAGTAGTTTGAAAGAAGCGTTGCAAGTAGAGTGTTCGGATAACGTAACGCTTAGCGAGGATTACACTACCGTTACCGTATCGGAACCCGGCGAGGCTTGCATCGCCTTTTAGGTCGATGATGAAAGCATAAGCGATTATTTACTTAAATTTACCGTTGTCAAAGACGGAATCAACGTCTTTGACTACAATCAGTTGCTATATTGTACCAATGCGTCGCAAAGCGGCGAAACGGTAGTTTTGCGTAAGTCGCTTCAGTCTCGTGCTTACGGCGAATCTGCGTTATCTGCCAACAATTGGGCGTATTTCGGAAACTACGATTCGGCAAAGAAAACGTATAATTTTAAAAACGAAATTTATTCTTTGCAAACGAAGTATAACAACCGTTACATTATGCAGTATAACGACGGAAAGCCGGAAAGCGAAAAAATTTCCGATTTCGTCAACGTCGGAGTTCGAGTTCAAAAAGATTTTTACGGTAACGGTTATACGTTAAACATGCACGCTCTGGCGTATCCGTACGGCGAAATCGCTTCGGTAAGCGGCGAAGAAATTAACGTCTTAACGCCCGAAAACCTTTTTAGAGGTCCGTTACCTTTCTATTCGCTCGGAGATGTATCTCAACCCATAGTCGCTGCATACGGTCAAGACAATATAGGGTTTTACGTTGACGGCGACGACATTACCGTTAACGACGTAAAGCTTCAAAACTGCGACAATGTAAACAGTTACAAAAAGTTAGAATATACAGGTACCGTTTGCGAAGTGAGCGGGGATAATGTTACGATTAAAAATTGTGAGATATCTAACGGCAAAACTGTGTTCAGAGCGTTTTCGTGTAATGCTCTCAAAGTAGATAATTGCTATATGCGCAACAGCCAAAACTTCCTTATGTCGCTGGGTGCAAACGAGTACGTCGCTGTCGGTGACGGCAAAAAACAGCTTGTAGATCTGTACGGCAATCGGATATCGGCTACGCTGAGCGAATACTTAAGCAAGGATGCTGCCGGAGACAGACTTTTGGAAGAATACCTTATAGGTAGCATTACTTCCGAAAATACCGAAAAGATAAAAGAAGCGTTGATTTCCTTGCAGAACGCTTTGGACGAACTTAGCGAAGTGGATGGTAAGTTTAAAGGTGACGTCACGGTAAACAATTGTCAATTCGAGCGAAGCGGTATTGCTGCTATAGCAATGGAATCGTTGTTTAACGGTCCGTTCCTATACAGTACTCAGGCACCGTCAAAAGTAAGCGGCTTATTCGAGATGTTGGGACTTATGTCCACGTCGTCGGTTTCGGGAATATCTTATCCGGTCAAACTCAAGATTACCGGCAAGACCGCATTTTACGATTACAAACAAGTAAGTAATATGGATATATCCGGACTTATCAACGAAAATATCACAGATATGCTAAAAGAATTAAACAAGGATAGTTTCGGTGAAGTGGATATAGATTACATTTTTCCGCTAAAGACTTTGGTTGGTCGGCAGACGGCTAATCAAGGTTATCAATACGACGGTAAGGCAAATATCGCAATCGCTTTTTACGGCGGAGGCGCAAATGCGTCTGTAGTCGAATACGAGGATTACGAATATGCGAGGGATTTGAGACCGATTCGGGAGGTAGACTTGCTTGAAGAATATCTCAGACGAAGTCTGAACAGTTCGGGCGGGCTCAACCAAAACGCATTTTTGAAAGTGGTAACCATAGTGACGGGAGTGAAACCGTTTAAGTTTGTTTATACTAACGCCAACAAACTCGGAAGCGCTCCGAGCCTTGAAAATATGATTTCTTACGCTAACGGAGATTGAATATGAAAAAATTTTTTACTTGTGTTTTGATTTTTGTGCTATGTTTGTTTGCCGTCGGTTGCGGAATGGGCTTTAGCGGCGATGCCGAAATGGTATCGGCGGCTATAACTTACGACGAAATTTCGCAAAAATATTATTTTGAGATAACGTATGACGACGGCACGATAAAAAAAGTACAGGCGGACGGAGTTACCGAGCTTGGCAAAGAGGGACCGCAAGGCGATGCCGGCAACGGAATCGCAGACATAGTTACGGTTAAAGACGACGATTTGGGCGTAACTACGGTTACGGTAAAATTTACCGATGAGGAAAAAGAGCCGGTATCTTTTCAAATTCCGCACGGCGTGTATATTTCGCACGTTACGTTAAACGAAGCCGACGAAACGCACGCTTCGCCGTACCTTACTTTTGCATTCAGCGATGGCAGAGTTCCCAAGGAAATTATTTTGCCGCAAGCAAAAGACGGCAGGGGAATCAAGAGTATCGAGCTTATCGAGATTAAGGACGAAAAAACCGGCGTTATTACCGGCGCAAAATTAAGAGTGACTTTCGATGACGACAGCGAACCTACGGAATTTGACGTTCCCATGGCTAACGGAGTAAAAAACGTAACCACTAAAGCGGACGAAAAAGACCCGACAAAGTACGTGCTTGTAATATCGTATACCAACGGTCTTACCGAAGAAGTTAAGTTCGATAAGCCGAGCGAACCGAGTAATTGGATTAGCGGGGTAGAGCAACCCGGCGGCAGCATAGGCAAAAACGGCGATTACTACTTTGATACTGCGGCTAAGGTCATATACATAAAAGAAAACGGCAGTTGGAAAGAAGTTATATCCTTTAAGACTGTAGATACAACGCATTCGGTTACTTTTGACGCAAACGGTGGTGCTTTTGACGGTGGTTCGACTATAAAGATATATAGAGGAATTAAACACGGCGATTACCTCAGTTCGGGAGATGACGGAATATCCGCACCGCCCGTACCCGTAAGAGACGGATACAGGTTTGACGGATGGTATACCGTAAAAGATTTGAATTTGTATGTAGGACAAGAACACGTCTATTCTCGATTCGGTGACCTTACGTCGGTAAATAAAGACCTGACTTTGTATGCGCGCTGGATAGAGGAAAAGTAAAGCGTAGGCGATTTAGAAGTATGTTAAAAAGAGGACGTTGTTTTTACGCACTAACCGAATGGTTAGGTTTGGAAAGAATTATTCTATAATGAATGTTTAAAGTTGTATCCACACACGCAAGATATATAGGCATCTTAAACTTGTATATTTTACGATATGCCTTTTGAAGTTTATAGCGGAGATAGTCGGAGGGAAGAATGTCTACTTATTTTGTGTCCGATATACATGGCGAATACGACCTTTTTATGAGATTGCTCGATGAGATTAAGTTTTCTTCGGACGACGAGATGATAATATGCGGAGATGCGATAGACAAAGGGAAACAGTCAGTCAAGCTTTTGAGTTTTATTGCTTCGGTCGATCGTTTTAAGATGATTATCGGTAATCACGAGTATTACTTTTTAAAATTTTACGACAGCCTTATGCAAAGCGTCGACGACGCAGACGACGTTCCGTATATGGTTGCGAGTTATTTTCCCGATTGCAAAAGGATAGACTGGGATTTGCTCGACTATCTTGAAAGTTTGCCGCTGTATATAGACAGAGAAGATTTTTTGTGCGTTCATGCGGGCGTGGAACTGGATGAAAAAGGGTTGATTAAGAAGATTTCCGAGCAAATGCCTCAAATTCTTCTGACAGATAGAAGATTTAAAGAAAAATCGATAATAAATAGAGACAAGACGGTGCTTTTTGGACATACGCCGTGCTTTTACGACGATCCTTCCGGTCGAATAATCAAAACAATCGGGCCGAATAAAAGAGGCAACCGGTTTTCGGATTTTTCGAAAGTGAGGTTAGATTGCGGCGTTGCGTTTACCGGTTTTTTGGGTGTGTTACGCAAAGAAGATATGCAAGAATTTTATGTAGGCGGCAAAAAATAATTTTTTGCCGCCGCTTGATTTTTTGTATGCGTGTATGTTAAAATTATATTATGGATTCGTAAAATCGAATTTGACATGGAAAAATTCGGTTCGATTTGCGCCCATACCGATAAAATAACGTCAAGGAGAAACCGATGTCGAAGAAAATATGGTTTATATGTCTGATACTTAGTATGGCTATAGCCGCAGCTTCCGTCACACCGATAAGTCATGTTTCGGCGGTCGGCGTTTCGGCTTACGATTATTCTGCGACGGGAGTAAGTTCCGATTATCGAAAAAGTATCGACGCAGCATCCGTAGCGGACATGCTCGGCGTTCGGCTTACCGACGAAGAAAGAAATTACACGAAGAATTATTGCGATATAAAGTTTTCGTACGGAATAAACAACGGATTAGGTACGGATAAAGATTTGGGCATATCCGTCAAAAGTACGGGCAGCGGTTACGAAATAACGGCACCGGCAAAAGAATTTAAAGCAAAAAACGGCGCTACGCTCGTGTGCGTGCCGAGTTCGATTTCTTATGGAAACAACGAAGTGAAATTTGTTGCCGACGGCGCTTCGTATATTTGCGATTTAGTCGAAAAAAAAGATAAGTTCGATATAAACTATTCTATATCTACAGTCATTTCCGTTTCTCAAGCCAACGAAATAACGAATTATGCGATAAATGAAGCTAAGTACGCCGCAAACGTCAATTCGGAGTATAGCGTATATAAAAACAAAAAACTTGCTTACGAGCAGTATGCGGAACGACTTGCTTCTTATAACTTACAATTAAAAGCCTTCGAAGCGTATTCCGATTATCTCGAAAAAAAGCAAATCTACGACGAGTATCTTCTGCAAAAAAAGGAGTATGACGAAAGAGTCGCCGCATACGAAGCTGCCTGCGCCGAATATGAAAAACAATTGACAAAGTACGAAGAAGATTTGCTCGGATATAACGCCGCTCTCAGCGCATATAACAAGTATCTCGAACAAAAAAAAGTGTACGATGAAAGAATGGCGGAATATATGATTTACGAGAGTAAAATGGAGCTTATTAAGCATAGAGTCGCAGCTTTGGATTCCATATTCGTAAAGATGACTTCGCTTAACAGAGACGTATATTCTGCAGTTATGGGTTCTTCCATAACGACCGTTCTAAACGCCTTTTTGGACAATGCGGCGGCAATGGAAGTTGCTTTGGGTAAAGAAGTGGTAGGCGTTGCTGCGCTTGCAAAGGAAACGACCGTAACCGTAAGACGAATATTTGCAGAGTATAAGGAGTGCGAAACTTTACAGCAGAAATATGCGTACTATTGCGCAAACTACGATTTGATAGTTACTCAGATATGTAAATTGACGAGCTACTTGGAATACTTTTGGCAGAATTTTCATATAAGGCAGATGGTTCGGGCGCAAAACACCGATCAAGATCCGGCAAAAGATAAAAAATATATAATTTTGTTGGCTCAACTTATACTTATAAGCAATCTTCTTTCCGACGAACCGGTGCTTTCATATGACAAAACAAGGACGTTTGATTTGCAAAAGACTACCATTCTTTATGAAATACGAAAGTCGGAAAGCGTCAACAAAAATCTTACGATAAGGGAAATATTGGAAAACGAGTTCAATAATTATCCCGTCGGCACTTCGCAGATTCCGACAGTCACGGTCGATGACGACAATTGCGCAAAGCCGAAAGAGGGCGAGGCAGCTTTCCCGGAAGCAGTAAAACTTCCGGATGCTCCCCTAAACGTAGAAAAGCCTGCGTTGCCTACGCTTCCGAAACCGCCTAACGACGACAGAGGAATGGAACCGATAGAAGTAGATCGTCCTGTAGAACAACCGTATGCCGAACATCCCGGCGAGCAGCCGGCAGAAGTCGAAGATCCGACATCCGATAAGGATGCCACGGCTCGATTTTATGCCCTAGATAAAGTGGTGGCGCAACTTGCGGAAGGCAAAATAAACGAGAGGGATTTTTTGAGTTCTTCGGAGGATTCGAGGCAAGTCGTTTTCGGCGATAGCGTCGTGTATTCTGCAGTGAATTTGAATTTGTCCGTAGTGTTCAATTACAAAGACGAGAACGGCGACGTGTCTGTGACCAAGACCGTTACGCCGTACGATCCGCTCGGTAAGTATGTTTTTTATCCGAACGGTTATATGGACGTCGAATACGAGTACACTTTTGAAAAGTGGGTGTTTATTACAGGCGAAGAAGTAAACTTTTTAAATATCACCGACGGCAAGAAAGACAAAGATATCGTTAACGTTTACGCAAAATATAATAAGAAAAAACGTAAATACGCAGTAGTTTATAGATACGGAAACGAAGAGTTTTTGCCCGACAAGCTTAAAAACTCCGTGATTTTGAGAGCAGAAACGGAGTACGGACGTAAGCCGGAGGTCCCGATGCCTTCGGTAGACGACGACGGCGATTATATGTTTGTATTCGGAGGATACGACAGAGAGATAACTGCCGTAAGCGGTGACGCAGAATATATCGCTAAATTTTCACGAATGCCAATTGCCGAAATTATAGGCGGCGAAATCTTTTCGATTACGGATCGAGGCGGAGTCATCAGAATAAGCGCAGATTACAGCGTGCTAGATAAAGATAAGAAAACGGAAATTCGAATATTCGATGCTGCGGCGAGAGCGGCGCAAAGAGAAATGCCGCTTGCGATTTGTCTTAATGACGTCGAAGCGATTATAGATAGGACGGACGTAAAAGCGATAGCTTCGAGCAATTACGGCGCAATTTTGTCTGTACGCATAATTATGACTTCTGTTGCGGGCGCAAACAAATACACTGTTATTACTTCGGTAAAAAATACAAACGGAGCCGATATTGCTATAGA
>ERZ1106943.2419-NODE-2419-length-16125-cov-2.842502_pt1 | contig 16125 bp, 10 predicted proteins | sample MGYA00403671_ERZ1106943 | MGnify/ENA primary metagenome ERZ1106943 (study PRJEB35170, sample SAMEA104062427) | human gut metagenome | biome: human gut; feature: human-associated habitat; material: faeces | place: Denmark | collected 2012-06-14 ...
CGGGCAAGGATGTGCTGATTTGTGCGTTTGGCGGCGGTGCGGAGCTGCGCGCGCTGCAGAAAAAAGGGGAGGTTGCCGTAATCGGTGCGCTGGATGACACCCAGCTGGCCGAGCTGACCGCAGACGCAGCCCAGCAGATTGCGAAGGCACCGTGGAAGCCCTATATCGCTCTGGCGGACACCGCCGTGCTGACGGAGGAGGGAACAGCCGATGCGTAAATCCCATCACAGCTTGCACGGCTTGCTGCGGCGGTCGCTGCTGCGCAGTGTGGTCTGCATGATCCTTCCGGTGTGCGTGCTGGCCGGTCTGCTGGTTGTGCTGACACAGCGCTATGGCGCGGATATTGCATTGACGACCCGTGCCTCCGAGGTCCGCACTGTGCTGGTGCAGGACTTGCCGGATGAGGTGTGGAACGTGGTTTCCGGCCGCATTTCCTTCGAGGATGGACGGCAGCGGATGCTGATCGACAGCGCTCTGTGGGAACTGAACGATATGCTGGACAGTGCCGGAGAGGACGAGGCACAGTACCTCAACGCGGCGCTGCGCGCCATCCGCACGATCGACAGCTACGTTGATCAGCTGGAAACGCAGATGGACGCCGGTGCCGCAGTCAGCCGCAACGAATCGCTGTACCGCGAGATTCACAGCGTCGGCCATCTGGCGGGCAGTATGCTTGACCGCTATATCGAGAATGAGATCGCCCGCATGGGCCGTTTCAACGCCCGCATTCAGCACGGACTGGGTGCGGCAGCGCTTGCGCTTATTGCGTTGGTCGGCGTGATGATCTGGCTGACTATTCGGGCATCTGACAATCTGGAAGGTGCGATCGGCGCGTCTTTGCGGCAGCTGGAGCAGTTTGCCAACCGCATTGCCGCCGGTGAGCTGACCGAGCGCGTCCCGCCGACCGAGATCGACGAGCTGCATCTGCTGACACGCGATCTCAATACAATGGCGGAGCAGCTGGGTGCGCTCATTCATGAGCGGGTCGAGCAGGAAAAGACCATCAAAAAAGCTGAACTGCGGGCGCTGCAGGCGCAGATCACGCCGCATTTCATGTACAATACGCTGGAAACCATCGTCTGGCTGGCCGAAGAGGGCCGCAACAGCGAGGTCGTCGAGATGACGATGGCGTTCACCGGCTTTCTGCGCATCTCGCTCAGCCGCGGCGCGGATTACATCACGGTCGAGCGCGAGGAACAGCACGTTGCAAACTATTTGCAGATTCAGTCGGTGCGGTACGGTAGCATCATGCGGTATACGATTGATATTGATCCCGCGCTGCACGAGCGGTATATGCTGAAAATCGTGCTGCAGCCGCTGGTTGAAAACGCGATTTATCACGGCATTAAGCGCAGGCGCGGCAGAGGACAGATTACCGTGACCGGCCGCAGGCAGGCAGGCGGCATGTACTTCGCCGTGGAGGACAACGGCATGGGCATGACACCCGAGCGTCTTGCCGAGGTACGGGCCTCGCTGCAGAACGGCGCACCGCTTGACCCGGACGGCAAGGGCGGCTACGGTCTGCGCAATGTGGAACAGCGTCTGCGGCTGTATTACGGCTGCGGACTGACGATCGAGAGCGAATACCGGCACGGCACACGCATCAGCTTCACCGTACCGGACGAACAGGAGGGGAAAACGCTATGATGCGTGTATTTATTGCGGATGATGAGGAGATCATCCGGGATGGCATCCGCAACTGCATTGAAAAGGAGCAGGAACGCTTTTTGTTTGCAGGTGAAGCGCCGGACGGCGAAATGGCACTGCCTATGCTGATGGAAATGAAGCCGGATGTGCTCATTACGGACATCCGCATGCCGTTTATGGATGGTCTGGAGCTGGCAAAGGTTGTGCGGCGCACCATGCCGTGGCTGCGTATTGTGTTCCTCAGCGGACACGATGAATTTGAGTATGCACAGAAGGCGGTTTCGCTGCACGCGGACGCGTATCTGCTCAAGCCAGTCAGCTCGGCGCAGCTGCTTGAAACGCTTGGACAGGTTGCCGAGCAGATTGAGCAGGAGCAGCAGCAGCTTCGCTCGGAAGGTGCAAACAGCCGCAGCGAACATGAGGAGGACGTGCTGCGTGAGCATTTTCTCAACGACCTGCTCTCGGGCAGTGTGCCGACTGCGGAGGCGGCTGTACAGGGAGAACGCTGGGGGCTGCTGCTGACAGCGAAGCAGTATCTTGTGTGCATCGTGCGCCTGCCGGAAAATGCCGTGCAGGAGCAGGTGCGCGCGCTGACCGAGCGTCTGTGCGGTGAGGAAAGCGAGGTCTGCGCCTTTTTCCGCGGCAGCCGCCGGCTGGTGCTCCTGCTGCGCGGAGAGACCGAGGAAGCTGTGCGCGAAACCGCCTACGAGTTCTGTCAGAACCTGCGGCATGAGCTTTGTCAGGTGCTGGGCTGGAACGCGCTGTGCGCGATCGGCGCACCGGTCTCCCGTGTCAGCGCCCTGCCGGAAAGCTACCGCACAGCGAAGGATACACTGCTGCAGGCCTCCGCATGTGCGGAGGACGGCGTATTCGGCAGCACGGACTTTGCCGGTGTGCAGCACGAGTTCGATTTCTCGGCGGGCGGCTCACTGGCGGACAAGCTGCGGCATGCCGCCCCCGAGGACGTGCCGCGCATTGTCGAGGGCTACTTCGGCGACTCTGCGGCGCAGGATGTGCAGAGCGTGCTGTACCGATATTATCTGCTGATGAACCTGCTCGTCACGGCCTCTCAGCTGGCTGATGAGGTGCAGGCAGGCAGCATTCCGCCCCCGGAGGATCCGCAGGGCGTGCTCAGTCAGGCGGCGACGCTCGAGGGCACAAAGGCCTGTGCCGCCGAGGTGCTTGGCCGCATGACTCGTCTGTGTTATCGCCATCAGAATGTGCGATACAGCGCGGAGATCAGCCGTGCAAAGGAGTTTATCCGCGAAAATTATGCGGACAGCGGTATTTCGCTGCACATGGTGGCGGCAGAGGTCGGGTTCAGTCCGAACCATTTTTCCACCGTGTTTTCGCAGGAGACCGGTCAGACCTTTGTCGAATATCTGACCGCTGTCCGCATCGAGGCGGCCAAGCAGCTGCTGACCTGCGGCAACAGCCGCATGAGCGATATTGCGTTTGACGTCGGTTATCAGGATTCGCACTATTTCAGCTATCTGTTCAAAAAGCACGTCGGCGTTTCGCCACGCGAGTACCGCAGCCGGTCGGAAGAAGGGTAAAATAATATCGTAAGAAATTCACCGTTCAGGAACGGCCTTCTTGAATGGTAAAATTTTATCGGATGATGGACGGTAGAGCGAAGCCGCTTAAACTGTTATAGTATAGGGGCAGAGAAAAGCTGCCCGCCTTTTGTATCGAGGTGGAAGCTATGAAAAGAATATGTTTTCTTCCTGTTGTTCTGCTGCTGACCGGACTGCTCTGCGGCTGTACGGGTCAGCAGCAGAACGATCCCTCACCGCAGGAGCACAATCATGCGATGGAGGAGGGGACAGAAACACCGAAATATGACTATCTTACCGTTTACAGTCCGCTGCCGGAGTCGGAAACGCTGCTGTACTGCAGCGCCTTCCGCAAGGATACCGGCATTACCGTGGACTGTATTTATCTTCCTGCCGGAGAAATGACCGCGCGGCTCGAGCAGGAGCGGGACAACCCGCAGGCTTCTGTGCTGCTGGGCGGCTCGGCGGATAACTATATTCAGCTGCGAGAGGCCGGTCTGCTGGAGGCGTATCAAAGTCCCGAGCTGACAGATGTGCCCGAAGCCTATCAGGATGAGCAGGGCGTGTGGAATCCGATTTACATCGGCACGCTGTGCTTCGCCTGCAACACCGACTGGTTTGCACGGACGGGAACGCCGATGCCGACTTGCTGGGACGATCTGCTGTCGCCTGCACTGGCAGGGCAGATTGTGATGGCAACTCCGAAAAGCTCGGGTACCTCGTATACTACGCTGGCAACGCTTGTGCAGATGCGCGGCGAGGACAAGGCATGGGAGTATCTTCAAAAATTAGACCAAAACGTCGGTTTGTACACCCGTTCGGGTGTGGAGCCGGCAGAGCGGGTAAAAAACGGCGAATACGCCGTCGGTATCGTGTTCTCGCACGACGCCTTCCGTGCGGCGCTGGATGGCTATTCCATTGAGGTGCGCAGTCCGGCAGACGGCACTGGCTATGAGATCGGCGCGTGCGCGCTTGTGCGCAATGCACCGGAGCAGGAGCGCGAAAACGCCCGCATCTTTATCGACTGGCTGACCTCTTCCCGCGGAGAGGAATGTTACATCGAAGCGAAAAGCTGCCGCCTTCCGGCAAACAGCACCGCCCGCGCAGCGGACGGACTGCCGCCGCTGGACGAGGTCAAGCTGATCTCCTACGATCTGGAGTGGGCAGGGGAAAACCGTACCCGGCTGATTTCGTACTTCGACACGCATATTTACAGCGCGCGAACCTTGGCTTAAAAGGTTTAACATAGACGCGGCGGTATGGCAGCAGCCGTACCGTGAAGAGAAAGGAGAAAAGAAAATGGCTAAAAAATCTTCGCGTATGCGGCGGCTGCTCAGCGGTGTGCTGTCGGCCGTGATGCTGGCAACACTGGTGCCGAGCACTGCTTTCGCAATCGGAAGGACGGATACCGGCTCCTTCCTGACGGGTCCGTACCTGATGACCCCGAAAACAAACGGCATGGTTGTCGTTTGGGAACTGGATAAACCGATGAAGTCCACCATTACCTACGGTACGAGCGATGCGGACAAGAAAACGCTCGAGGTTCCGGTAGAGGAGGGCGAAAAGTTTAAGGGTGAGAGCATGCACATGTATCGTGCCCGCCTGACCGATCTGACTCCGGGTACGACCTATACCTACAAGGTTGAGACCGAGGACGGACAGACTATGGATGGTCACTTCCGCACGCTGCCCGAAAATTCGAATGAGATCCGCTTTGTGGTTGTCAGCGACAGCCATCGCTTTGAAACGGCAACCAAGGTTTCCGACGTGATCGCACAGTTCGATCCGGACTTTATCCTGCATACCGGCGATATGGTAGAGGGCACCGGCTCTCAGAAGGATCAGTTCCCGTACTGGTTCCAGAATGTCGGCTCGTTCCTGCACAATGTGCCGGTCATCTACAACAGCGGCAACCACGATTACGGTGTCTACTTTGATGAGTATGTCACCAAGGTGCAGAAGGAGCAGTATAAGTCCAACGAGACCGGACGCAACGTAGCGTTTGACTGCGGTCCGGTGCATTTCGATATGCTGGACAGCAACCCGTGGTCCCTGTTCGAGCTGAACTCCACTGCAGGCGGCGGCGAGGCGGATGCGGCAACCAAGGCCGTTGTAAACGAGTCGCTCGACTGGCTCAAGGCCGATCTTGCAACCGACAATGCCAAGAAGGCTGATTTCCGCGTTGTTACCATGCACCATCCGTTCGAGGATGACCTGACCCGCAAGTACGTTCCTTCCATCGTGGAGAACGGCAACGTAAATATCATGTTCAGCGGCCATACCCATCTGTATTCCCGCTATGCTTCTGCTGATCCGAAGCGCGGCGCGGATACCCTGTATGTAACCCAGGGCGATGCCCGCATCGGCGACGGCAAGATCGACACCGGCAAGCCGGATCAGCGCCTGAATGACAACTATCCCAACCTACTTGCAACCGGCAAGGGCGATATGCTCGAAGTAACCGTCAAGGACGGTCTGCTGACCTATAAGAATCTGGGCCTGAGCAGCGACGGCGAGAAGGTATTTGAGACGGTTACGCTGTCCAAGGACGGCGCCAAGCTGGCGTACAGCGATATTTCCATCACCCCGGACACCGTTCAGTCCAACGGCACTGTCACGGTATCCGCAAAGGTGACCAATGTCGGCAAGGGTCTGGCGACTGCCTCCATGTGTGTCAAGGACAACGGCACCGACCGCTGGCTGTATGAGTTCGGCAAGAGCGGCAAGGAGCGCGTTGTCGGTCTGAATCCCGGCGAGTCCGTAACGCTGAGCGCACCGCTGACGCTTTCCGCACTCGGCACGCATACCCTCAAGCTGGACAGCTACACCAAGACAGTCAATGTTACCTTCCGCAAGGCGACCTACGCCTACAGCAACCTGCGCCTGCAGCTTGGCAGCGGCACGGTAAGCGAGCCGACCAGCGATGTCATCTACGCCAAGGCGGATGTGCAGAACATCGGCAATGAGGACGGCACCGCAGAGGCAGTGCTGTACATCAACGGCGCAGCCGTTACCTCGCAGAAGACTGCGCTCAAGGCAGGCGAGACCCGCACGGTTGAGTTTGCCTACAAGGCACCGGCAGGCGGCAGCTATACCGTCAAGGTCGGCAACTCGGCAGAGAAGACCGTTGCCGTGCTCGGCTCCATGCAGGGCACCCCAATCGTAAAGGATAAGTCCGGCAAGGGCAACGACGGCATCATCCGCGGCAATCCGACGCTCGTTAAGTACAACGGCGGCTGGGGTCTGTCCCTGGACGGCGTGGATGATTATGTGGAAATTCCGGATAACAAGAACTATGTGGTAGACAACGGCGTTACCGGCATGGTTTGGGCAAACATCGATCGTCTGGCAACGGGCGATGAGTGGGACCACAACCCGCTGCTGATGAAGGGCGCTTCCATCAGCTACGGCACCAACTACCTGTTCCGCATGGCAGTCCGCAAGACCGGCATGGTTACCTACGGCGTTGGCTTTAACAACGATAACGGCGAGTACTTCTGGAACGACGACGAGAATATGGGCGGCGGCGTTACCCTCGGCAAGTGGGTACAGTACACCGGCGGCTTTGATCGTGCAACCGGCGGCGACAGCTACGAGGACACCAAGGCAAGTGGTCACACCGATGCACCGGATTTTGATTCTGAGATCCGCAACTGGGAAGGCAAGTCCATGTACTCCGGCTTTGCATTCCACCGTCATCTGCTGACGGGCCGCGGCCGCGGCAAGACGCACACCATGCTGACGGGCGACATCGGCCAGCTCCGCTTCTACACCACCAAGCTGACCGCAGAGGAGAACAAGCAGATTTACGCAAATCCGACTGCAAAGGGTCCGGAAAGCGACAAGCTGGTCGTATGGCTGGATTACGCACCGGAGAATATCGTCACCAAGGGCACGCACACCACCGAGTGGCGCGCAATGACCGGCAGTGCAGCAAAGTTTACCTATAACGCAGAGATCACCGGCGCGGCTTCTGCAACCGCAACCGTTGAGACCTCGGACGACGGCAAGACCGTAAAGGCTTCCCAGTCCGTAGAGCTGAAGAACGGCAAGAACACGGTTGATATTTCCGCACTGGGCAGTGCAAAGTATGTTCGCGTTACTACCGTACTGAACTCCTCTGTTGCAGAGAAGTCCACCGATATTCCGGTTATCAACTCGTATTCCATCAAGGCTGGCAATACCAATATCTGGGCAACGCTGGCAGACTGGAACGAGGGCACCTTCACCGATGCAGTAGGCTACGAATCCGATGATGTATTCAACGATTACTCTGTGGATTACGACAACTACGGCACCGTAGGCAAGAATGTCAAGGTTGTTGAGGGTACGGCAAGCACCTTCACCGACATCGCGGGCCACTGGGCAAAGGATGCCATCGAATATGTGACCGATAAGGCGCTGTTCAACGGCACGACCGCAACCACCTTCTCCCCGAACGAGGGCATGACCCGCGGCATGTTTGTCACCGTGCTTGGCCGTATGGCAGGCGCAGACATCTCCGCGTACAACACCCAGAGTCAGTTTGCCGATGTAGACAGCAAAATGTACTACAACGCATACGTCAACTGGGCAGCAGCTAACAAGATCGTTTCCGGCGTGGACGCTTCGCATTTCAATCCGAATGCGCTCATCACCCGTGAGCAGGCTGCGGTTATCATGGATAATTATCTGACCGCCACCGGCACCAAGGTAGAGGAAACCGGCAGTGCAGCCGCATTTGCCGACAGCGCAAGCATCCGCGCTTACGCGAAGGACGCTGTAACCAGAATGCAGAAGGCTGGTCTGCTGAGCGGCAAATCGGGCAACCGTTTTGACCCGCAGGGCACGGCCACCCGTGCACAGGTAGCTGTTATCATGCAGAATCTGTGTGAAAAGACCGGTAAATAAGCCGGTAAAATGAGAAAGGGTCTCCCGTCGAATGGCGGGAGACCCTTTGCGTTCGGAACAGGAAAAACCAGGAGAGGTTATCCCTCTCCTGGTTTTTCAGGTTTGATTGTGTCGAAATTCAGTTACTTGATCTCAGCGAACATCTTCTCAAGCGCAGCCGCTGCAGCTTCCTCGTCCGCGCCGTCGCAGGTAACAGTGATGCTGTCGCCGCCCTTAACGGCCAGACCCATTACCGCGAAGATCTTCTTGAGGTCAGCGGTCTTTTCGCCCTTGGTGAGCGTTGCCGTGCTCTCGAAGCCCTTAGCGGCCTTGCTCAGCAGACCGGCCGGACGCGCGTGCAGGCCTTCCTTATCCTGAATGGTGATGGTAAACTGTTTCATGAAACTCTCTCCTTTTACTGCAGGTGGGTCAGTACAAACTTGATATCCGGGGTTTTCTTCATCATTTCAAGCGCATCCTCGTCCTCAAGCACCTCGCAGACATGGGCGAGCAGGTCAAGGTGCGCGTCACCGACACCGGCAATGCCGAAAATGAGGTATGCTTTCTCGTCACCGAAGTCTACGCCGTCGGGGTACTGCAGCATGACAACGCCGGACTTTTTGACAGTGGATTTCTTTTCGCTCGTGCCGTGCGGGATGGCAACGCCCATGCCCATGTAGGTGGTAACGAGCTTTTCGCGCTCGACCATTGCATCGGCGTAGTCGGCATCGACATAGCCGCGTTTGGCAAGCAGCGCACCTGCGGCGCGGATCGCGGTTTCCTTATCAACAGAGGGTAAGCCAAGCTGAATGTCCTCGGCCTGGATTACAAGGCCCTGATCCTGCGCGGCAGGTTCGTCAGTGGTTTCGGGAGCCGCGGCTTTCGCGGCAGGTGCAGCGGTCAGCGTCTGGTACAGGGTGTCCAGATTCGGGTCCGCAAGGAAGTTGCCAATGGTGATGATCTGTGCCTGCGGTGCACTCCTGCGGGCACGCTCGGCGAGAACACGCTGGCAGACAACGATATCTGCGTCAGCAGGTACGTTATCTACACTGGAGTTGGTGACGATCAGCTCCGGACGCTCGGCCTTGATGCGGTTGTGGAACTTGGTCGCGCCCATCGCGCTCGACCCCATGCCTGCGTCGCACGAAAAGACGATCTTGTGCACGTCACCGGCGTTTATCGGTGCGGATTCGATGGCTGCGGGTGCTTCACCCTTGGCCTGCGCCTTCATATCCTGCATTTTGGCCTGTGCATCGCTGAGGTTCTGCGTATTGCCGGAGGTCGCTTTCAGAATGACAGAGGCGAGCACGAACGATACAGCGGCAGCAATGACAACGCCGATAAATACCGTCAGAACGGAGTCACGCGGCGCCATCGCCATGTAGGCAATGATCGAACCGGGGGATGCCGGGCCGGACAGACCGGCACCGGTCATGGTGTAGAACAGGATCGCGCAGAAGTTGCCCGCGATCGGAGCCAGAATGATGATCGGATTCATCAGAATGTACGGGAAGTAGATCTCGTGGATACCGCCGAGCAGGTGAATGACAACCGCGCCGGGGGCGGACTGACGTGTGGTCTTGTCCTTGCAGAACAGGCAGTACGCCAGCAGAACGCCCAGACCGGGACCGGGATTGGTCTCGAGCATGTACATGATGGAGCGGCCGGCCTCTGCAGCCTGGCTGACGCCGATCGGGTTGAAAATGCCGTGGTTGATGGCGTTATTGAGGAACAGCACCTTTGCCGGTTCGATGAACACAGCAACCAGCGGAAGCAGGCTGTGGCTGACCAGAAAATCAACGCCTGCGGTAAGTACGGTGAGAATGGCGGTCATAAACGGGCCGATAACGTAGTAGCCGAGGATTGCCAGCAGCATGCCGAGGATGCCGATGGAGAAATTGTGGACCAGCATTTCAAAACCGGCGGGAATGTGCTCCTCCACGCGGTTGTCAAACTGCTTGATGACCCAGCCTGCCAGCGGGCCCATCACCATCGCACCCATCAGCATGGTGTAGTCCGAGCCGCAGATGCAGCCGATAACGGCGATGCAGGCAATGACGCGGCCGCGTTCCTTTGCGACCATATAGCCGCCCTGACCGGCGATGAGAATGGGCAGCAGGTAGCTCAGCATCGGAGAGACCATCGAGCTGAGCCGTTCATTTGGGAACCAGCCCTTTTCGATGAACAGCGCCGTCAGAAAGCCCCATGCGATAAATGCACCGATGTTCGGCATGACCATGCCGCTCAAAAACTTGCCAAAACGGGAAATTGCGTTTTTCATAGCTTTTCAACTCCTTATCTGTGTTGCCGCATGACTTGCGGGATTCGGGGAGTCGCTTTCGTTTCGTTTGACTATATTGTACAGGGGGAATTCGGGGCTGACAAGGGAAACTATAGTGACTGATGTCACCGGCGAATGGTGACAAATGTCGTAAGACTGTCGAAAACGCGCAGGGGAAAGGATGGTTGCTTGTGCAGTCTGCACAGAACAGAGGTGACAGCAGAGCTGGTTGTCGGAGTTGTGTCACCGGAAGATGGTGACAAAAAACGCAGGATACGGAACAGTGTCACTTGTGCTGTCATTTTAGAATGTGGTATCATAGAGATAAGTAATTGAGAATGGAAAAGGGAGAATTAACGTATACACGATTGCAAATGAATTTACAAATGAATGCACTATGCTGACAGTGACATTCATTTTCCATTCTAAACCTGTTGGATTTTATAGAAAGGAGCCATCCCGATGTCTGAAACCCTGCCTTCGCTGACTGCGAACGGACAAAAGTTAATCGACCGTCTGCTGACGCTGCCGCAGGGCTGGGTGACGGCGGCGATGCTCGCGGAGAGCATCAGCGTGAGCCGCCGTACAGTACTGCGTGAGCTGCCGAGTGTGGAGCAATGGATTGCTGCGGCAGGCTATCGCTTTGTACGCAGTCCGGGACAGGGACTGCTGCTGGACGAGCCGCCCGCACGCCGGGAGCAAATGCGCGCGCTGCTGAACGGCAGCACGGTCTACGCGGAGCTGCCGCGCCGTCAGCGGCGGCAAAAGCTGCTCGGCCTGCTGCTGCAGGCGCGTGAGCCGATGAAAACCGCAGCACTGGCGCGGGAGCTGCTCGTCTCCGAGAGCACACTGGCCGCCGATCTGGACGAAATCGGGCAGTGGGTATCCTCGTATGCGGTGACGCTGCACCGCCGACCCGGTGTGGGTGTATGGCTCGAGGGCGAAAAGCTGTCCTGCCGTCGAGCCGCAGCGGCGCTGCTGCAGAGCAGCCTGACCGAAGAGGAGCTGCAGGCGGTGCTGCGCGGCAATTTTGCTGCAGGCGGCGCATTTGCCGCGCTGCTGAATACGAAAATCGCCGAGCGGGTATGGCAGGTGCTGCAGCAGTTCGAGCAGAAGGAGAACCTTCGCCTGCCGGATGCGGGTTTTCTGACGCTTGCCATCCACTGCACGCTGGCGGTGCAGGAGCTGCGCGGGCAGGGCGCTCCGGTCTCCGCCGCCGCCCGTCCCGAGACCACCGCGCAGCGTCTCGCGCTGGCGCTGGGGCAGGCGTTCGGCCTGACGCTGCCGACCGAGGAAGTACAGTATTTAGAGCAATATCTGGCAGCGTATATCACCGACGGGGACGGCGAAAAGTGGGGAGCCGGCGAGATGCACCTGCGCCATCTGACCGAACGGCTGATAAGCGAGGTGGAACGCGCGATGCGCGTGGATTTCTCGGGATATGCCTCGCTGAGAGACAACCTGTTTACACATTTGCGGCCGATGCTGCTGCGCGTGCGTGAGCAGATTCACATGGATAATCCGCAGCTGGACACGATTCAGCGTGAATATCCGCAGCTGTGGGCGGCAACACGCGCCGCATGCGACACCGTTGAGATGGAACTGGCGTTGCCGCACATTCCGGACAGCGAAGCGGCATATCTTGCCATGCACTTTGGCGCGGTGCTCGAGCAGAACGGCGCACTGCGGCAGGCCGCCCGCGTGGTGGTTGCGTGCCCGCTGGGTATGAGCTCAAGTCGATTTCTGGCTTCGCGTATCGAGGGCGAATTCCCGACCCTCAAGGTGGACGGCTGCTGTTCGGTGCGTGAACTCGATCCGGAGCAGCTGCACAGCCGCGGCATCGACCTTGTGATTGCAACCGTGCCGCTCGAGCTGGCGTATCCGTCGATTACGGTCAATCCCGCGCTGCTCGAGCCGGACCGCGCCCTTTTGCGGGATGCGGTGCAGCGGCTGAAAGGCACAGTGCGGACCGGCACACCGGCAGAGCCGTCTGCCGCCTCGGCGGCCGAAAGCGGCCTGCGCTATACCTATCGCCTCACGCGCTCGATGGTGCAGATGCTCGACCATTTATGCATCCGGACTGTGTGCAAACCAGTTTCGAGGCAGGGCCTGATTGACGCGGCAAGCCGTCTGTTCTGCCCGAATGAGGACGCATCGCGTCTGGTGGCGCAGCAGCTGCGCCGACGAGAAGCCATGGGCGATACCTATATCAAGCCGCTGTTCGCACTGCTGCTGCATTGCAGGACAAAGGCGGTATCGGACTGCCGATTCGGCTATTTACAGGCACAGCCGCCGGTCTACGAGGCCGGAAAGATGATTATGGGGGCATTTGTGCTGCTTGCGCCGGATACCGATGATCCGATTCCGGTGGAGGTCATGCGCATGGTGAGCGCACAGCTGATCGAGGAGCCTGAGCTGATCGAGCGCCTGCGGACCGGTCAGCGCGACGCAGCCGTGCAGCTGTTGGAAGAAAAGCTGGATCGTCTGTTCTCAGAACACGGAAATTAAGCATAAAAGGGAGCGGTAATGCGGAAAATATTCTGCATTGCCGCTCCTTTTGCGCGCAGAACATAATTTACAGAGAGAATGCGCTCTTGTGAATCATCACAAAAACGAAAGTGATTATTTGTTGAAATAACAGATTGACGCTTGCGCGAGCTGTTGGTATTATAATTATAGCTTTCGTTTCAACAGTTTCAAATATCTGAAAGGGGTCATTCCATGATCTATACGGTAACACTCAACCCCGCATTGGATAAAACGGTAGAAATTCCGGGTATGGCGCTTGACACGGTCAACCGCATCACGGAAATGCGCACGGATCCCGGCGGCAAGGGCATCAACGTGAGCAAGGTGATTGCCAAACTCGGCGGAGACAGCCGCGCAGTCGGCATTCTGGGTGGTGAGAGCGGCAGAACGCTCGAAAAGCTGCTCGAAAACGAGAATTTCACCACGCAGTTCCGGTTCGTTGAGGGGCAGACTCGCACGAATATCAAAATCATTGACCGGGTCGGCCACACGAATACCGACATCAATGAGCCGGGGCTGACCGTCACGGACGCAGATTTAGATGCGCTGCTGAACGACCTTCTGGCTGAGGTGCACGCAGGCGACATCGTGGTGCTGGCGGGCAGTCTGCCGAAGGGCGCACCGCAGGACACCTACCGCGTGTGGACGAGCGCGTGCAAAAAGGCGGGCGCACGGGTCTTTCTCGACGCGGACGGCGCACTGCTCGCGGAAGGCCTGAAGGCCGCGCCCTGCCTCATCAAGCCGAATGACGATGAACTGTCGCGTCTGGCGGGCAGAAAACTGGAAACCATCGAAGAGCTGACCGCAGAGGGCAGAAAGCTGCTGGAGCGCGGCATCGAACGGGTGGTCATCTCGCTCGGCGGACGCGGCGCGCTCTATCTGCGAAAGGGCAGCACGATTTACGCTGAGGGACTCAAGGTCCCGGTCGGCAGCACGGTCGGCGCAGGCGACAGCGTGGTCGCGGCGCTCGCGTATGCCGAGGCGCAGGGACTGAGCGAGGAGGAGGCCGTCCGCCTCTCGACCGCCACGGGCGCTGCGAACGTCATGTGCAGCGGCACGCAGGCCGCCGAACGCGAGGCCGTCGAGGCGCTGCTCCCGAAGGTGCGCTTTTCGCGTCTGCGGCCGTGAGCGCCGTCCGCGCGGCGTCAAGGTGCCGGAAAGGAAAACCCGGCGCACCGGAAAAACGGTAAAGTTATAAAGTCACAGAGTTTCAAAGTTATAACGTTTCGTGCAATCTATCCCGGCGGAACAGGACGTTTTCCGCCGGGATTTTCACATTTTGCGAACCGATACGCGGAGTAAAGTTGCAACGTTTTAACGTTATGCAGTTACAGCTTTGCACCGCCCGGCGAAAAAAAGATTGACAGCCGGAGAAAATGCAGTATACTCTTATCTCAGAAAAATACCGCACAGACAGAAAAAGGGAAGGGAGATTTCGGTATGCCGGAGCTGTCGAGCATCAAAAGTCAGGCGCTGACCGAACGGATCGAGGAGCGTTTGTTTGAGTACATTCTGGACAACCATCTGAAGGTCGGGGCGAAGCTGCCGAACGAGCATGAGCTGGCGGCGCATTTCGAGGTCAGCCGCGGCACCGTCCGCGAGGCGGTCAGGCTGCTCGTCTCGCGCGGCGTTCTGCGCGTCAAGCACGGCTCGGGCACCTACGTCGCCTCCCTGTTCCCGCTCCACGCCAATCCGCTGGGTCTGGACGCGGTGGAGGACAAGCTGCAGCTCGCGCTCGATCTGACCGACGTGCGGCTCATGCTCGAGCCGACGATCGCGGCGCTCGCGGCGCAGAACCGCACGGACGAGGAGGTCGAGCAGCTGGCCGAATACTGCGACGCGGTGCGCGAAAAGATCGAGGCCGGAGAGGACTACCTCATCGAGGATATGCGCTTTCACTGGTTCCTCGCGAAATGCTCGCACAACATGGTCGTTGAGCCGCTGATGCCGATCATCGACGCGGCCGTGATCTCGATCGCCAATATCACGCGCAAGGAGCTGCTCACCATGACCATCGACACGCACAAGGAGATTCTGGACGCCGTGCGCGACCGCGACCCGCAGGCCGCCCGCAGCGCCATGTCCGTGCATCTCGACATGAACCGCATCTTCATCCGCCAGACGAAAACGGCTCGATGAGACTGTCGCGAAACTACAGTTTCGCCGACAATCTGTGTTTTGACTTCGCAAATATTATTTCATGCGCGCTGCCGCGCGACTGCTGTTTTGGCGTGAAAACAGACTTTATCGACAGACTAAAGTGCCATCCCTTCGGATGGCACCTATATAATATAGTATCGTGATTGCTGTGATTTACCCTTTTGCGTGCGGAATGCAGATAGTGAGCGTCAGGCCGTCATCGCTCTCCTGCTGCTTGACGGTCGCGCCGATTCCTGCATCGACCATCACCCCGACCGCACGGTTGAGTGTGTTCAGGAAAAAGCGCACATCCTTGAACAGGCGCACAACGTGCTTGCCGCTCTCCGGTTCAACGACCGGCTGCGGATTTTCCTTCGCCTTGAGGAATTCGTCAATATATTCCTCGGTACGGCTGACATTCAGCTCATGCTCGATGATATAATTGGTGACGTTGATGCGGTCGGCTTCGTCGTTCAGGCGCAGCAGCGTATTGCGGATAAGGTCGATTTCATTGCCTGCCGCAGCAAACTGTTTCCCGTCCGGCAAGCTTTGAATGTCTTTTTTCACAATCTCAATGGGCGCATAGGCGTTTCGCGAAGCTTTCAGAACGAGAATAACGCCCAATGCTGAAAAGAAACCAATCAGCAGCATGGCAGCGCTTCTATAAAAGAATACTTTCATTCCAATCGCTGTTTGAGGTAAATAGAAAAGAATTTTTATGTGCAGACTGTCCTGAGCAACCTCAAAGCGATAGTATTTTCCCCCATCCAGGCTGACTTTGTTATTGATGGTCTTCACGGATTCCGTCGGCTGTATATCGCCGGCAATCAAGGCGCCGTCATCCGTATAGACTGCATATTGCACTTCCGGATAAACTTCGATGATTTCGTATTGTTTGAGAATGTTGTCCAGCGAAAGATTAATTACAAGGAGATATTTTGACGTTGTTCCCCGAACAGAATAAAGAACCGGTATCACAGTTCGCTGATCGTTCGCCTTGTCTGAATGATATGTGTCGGGAGCAAGCACCTTGGAATATCTTGAGCGGGTATTCATATTCAGGCAATCCATCCAGAACTCAGCATTGTATTTTGAAAAGCAAAA
>ERZ1106943.2421-NODE-2421-length-16114-cov-9.163647_pt1 | contig 16114 bp, 15 predicted proteins | sample MGYA00403671_ERZ1106943 | MGnify/ENA primary metagenome ERZ1106943 (study PRJEB35170, sample SAMEA104062427) | human gut metagenome | biome: human gut; feature: human-associated habitat; material: faeces | place: Denmark | collected 2012-06-14 ...
TACTTCATAAAAAGCACCCCAAAAGTTTTTTGTCTAACTTTTGGGGTGCAGTTCAGTTTGGTACACCCTCATTGGCAGTCCAGCGCAATATATCAGTTGATAATATTAAGCCCAATTCGTTCAATTGGTTCTCCAGCGACATTCAACACATCGCGGAAAGCGTCACATACGCCCAAATACTTTTTAGCGTCATCTATGCTGTCAGTAAGCACAATTGTTGTATTTGGATAGAGTAACTTGATTTGTTGCAATACTGCGAGTGACGGCAACTCATCAGTATGATAGTAAAAGATAGTTCGTGTTTCCTCATCATACGCCACGGCATAGCCAGTAAGCGCGGAAACGTCAAGTGTTGAAAAGTTTGGCATAATGATTTATGTTGATAGTTAAAGATAGGCCGTTGAGGTATTACCACTTTCAGCGGCCTATCATAAACAAACGTATGGTTATTTGCGGATTTCGTTATAATAGTGCTTTCCAATCACATCTACCGAAGTGCCAGCCGCCTTTGCAATATCAAAGACGTTGCCCCCAGCATTGACCGCGTGAGTTATAGCAGTGTGACGAAAATCGTACATTTTGAGGTTTTGCACTTCCAGCGAGAGGGTTGCCGCCCACTTTTTGAGATAGCGATTGATACGTTGCTCTGTATTCTTAACGCGGGTGTTCCACGTTGTAAAGTCTGTTATTTTGTCCCATGCAGTCTCATTCATGGGGAGTGGGAGGAGATAACCGCCTTTGCTTTGGCCCTTGTAGCGGTTGATTATCTCAACGGCTTGTTGAGGTATGTTCACGATTGTAAGACGTTCTGAGCCGTCAGCAGTTGGGCGATTGGCTAACTTTCGGGGAGTGTAAACAATGCGCTGGTTTGCCTCATCGTAGTTTTCCAGCCAATTGAAGCTAATGACATCAGTCGGGCGAGAAAGTGTGTAGTACATCAGCAAAACCGTATCTTTATAGAGTTGTGCGAGATACTGAAAGTATTGTTGCTTTGGTGCATTACTTTTGACATCGTAGTCTACAAAACGCTCAAACTCATCAGTAGAAAGCATGGCAATAGCTCTGCCTTTGGCTTCTATACGTTGTTTAGCAGTCATTTTTTCACGTTTGACAATAGGAGCATATTTGCGCCAATCGTAGTCAAGCGAGATTTGAGTGAGGCGGCTTTTCTTTGCGCGAGAAATGACAGCCCGAAAAGTAGTCATTAGATTTTTGTACCCACGCCCCCCAGCGGCTTTGCATATCCAGCGGCCAAAGGCTTCAAAATGCTGGTTGTCTATCTCATTAAGGGGAGTATCGGCCAGCCTTATGCCATTGTAGCTTGCTGGTTCAAAGGTCGTGTGTTTTCCTTTGACTTTGCGGTTGTGGCCGTTAAGCTTATTGAGCAATGTGTTATAAAGCTCATAGTTGCTTGTTGCACGTTCTTTTTCTTGCTTCAACAGCAACTCCACATAATCAGCCAGCGACATAGAAGCCGTAGCAACAATATGGGTTTGTGCATACTCATAGGCTTCAAAGAGTTGCTTGCCGCTTTGAAAGCTTCCAGCACTCAATATTACATTGAGAGCGTCTAACAATGATTTAGTGACTTGATTGTTATATGTGGCATTTTCGCCAGCAATAAACAATCCTTGTTTTTCGTTCCAGCAGTCGGGTGTGTATGCTGGAAATTTAAGCCCACCTACCAATTTGTAATTTTTTCTATTGGTAAGTTTGTTTCTACACTCAACGGCTAATTGACCTTTGAGGTGTGCGCCGTTGGTTGTGAGGCGAAGCGTTAAAAATTCTGTTGCCATACGTTTGTTTTTAAACGCATTTGACATCAGATTACCAACTCAACATTTTACTCAACAAAAAAATGTTGTGTCAAGTGTGTTTTGTTGTTGAGTGGCCGTGTGAGCTATCAAAAAATGAGGGGTTGAATATTTGGAGAAATCAACATAACTCATTGATGCTCACTCAAATTACAAAGAAAAATAGACAAACTTTTGTATAGGTTGAAATCAAAAGTTTGTCTATTAGTCGGGGTGAGAAGACTCGAACTTCCGACCTCCACGTCCCGAACGTGGCGCGCTGCCAACTGTGCTACACCCCGAGATGGCATTTTTTCGTCGTTTGCAGGCACAAAGTTAGGGATTTTTTTTGATACTCGCTGTAAAAGGACGGATTTTTTTGCAAATCCGGGCTTTATAGCCTAAATTTGTGAAAACTTATCCCTGCCCATGAAAACTCTCGTCCTCCCACGCAACATAGACCCCAAGTGCTCCGTAGCGTCCCCCGCGAGTCGCCGCGTCATTGTCATCGGCGCCAACGGCGCCGGCAAGACACGCTTTGCCCGCGAGATGGCGCGACTGTCTGGCGCCGACACCATGCAGATCAGCGCTCTGTCGGCGCTTTACACCGTGGCGGCCGCCGACCGCGAGAAAGGTGATTTCTACGACCGCGCGTTTCTTGATTCGGCAATCGCTCCGGGCGAGAAGACACGTCCACAGACTCAGTTGGAGCGTCTTCTCGGCATGCTGATGAACGACGAACTGCTGGCTCTGCTCAGCGACAAACTCCGCAATCTCGACAAGACCGCGTCCTCCGGTGACTTCGTGACCCTTGCCGGCAGGAAATCAGGCGGGGCGAAGCGCAACGCACGCACCAAACTCGACGATGTCATAACCCTGTTCCACAGCCTGTTCCCCAACAGCAGCGTGCTGGTCGAGAGCGGACGCTTTCTGTTCCGCCGTCACGGCGAGCAGGACCGTTACGAGGCCGTGCGCCTTAGCGACGGCGAGCGCTCGGTGCTGTACTACGCCGCCGCTGTGCTTTATGCGCCGCAGGGTGGGAACATTGTCGTCGAGTCGCCCGAGATTTTCCTGCACCCAACCACCATCCAGTCGCTGTGGAACCGCCTGGAGCGTCTGCGTCCCGACTGCCGTTTCGTCTACGTTACCCACGATCTTGACTTCGCCGCCTCGCGCGGAGGCGCCGCCATAATCTGGGTGCGCGGCTGGGAGCCGTCGGCCGGAGCCTTCGACTACGCCATGCTCGCCCCTGATTCCGAACTCGGCGAGAACATCTATATGGCGATAATGGGCGACCGCCGCGATGTCCTCTTCGTCGAGGGCGACAGCCGCCACTCGCTGGACTCGAAACTCTACCCCCTGCTCTTCGCCGACCGCGCCGTCAAGGCCGTCGGCTCGTGCAACCGCGTCATCGAGGCTACCCGCACGTTCAACTCCCTGAGCGACTTCCACCACATGCGCGCCACAGGCATTGTCGACCGCGACCGCCGCAACCAGGGCGAGGTCGACTATCTGCGCCGCAGGAACGTACTCGTCCCCGAGGTCGCCGAGGTCGAGAACATATTCATGCTCGAGGACGTGATACGCACCGTCGCCGAGGACTGCGGGCGCGATGCCGACAAGGTGTTCTCGCGTGTGCGCCGGGGTGTGATTTCCGCCTTCACCTCCGAACTTCGCCAGCAGGCCCTCGAGCATACGCGCCACGGAATGAAGAAGACCGTGGAGTATCGCGTTGACGGTCGCTTCGACAATATCGGTCAACTGGAGCAGCACATCGCCCGACTGTGCATCGAACTGAATCCGCGCGGCGTGTACGAGGAATTCTGCCGCGAGTTCCGCAAGATGGCCGACGCCGGAAGATACGCCGACATACTGCGCGTGTACAACCACAAGTCGATGATAGCCGCGGCCAACGTGCCGGCACTTTGCGGCCTCCAGTCGAAGGACGCATACATCTCGCGAGTGCTACAGATACTCTCGCGTCCCACGCCTCAGGCCGAGCGCATACGCCGGGCCGTCCTCGCCTGCCTCCGCGTCGACGAGTGACAGATGATAGCCAAAAAACAAACAAACAATCAGAATAATACGCAATGGAACCCAAGAACAACCAATCAGGAACAAAAGACGAATTTCAGAAAATCCACGAGGATAACGACTCGAACACTACTCCCGTCGAATACTCCGACGATGACACCGAGATTGTTCAGGAGGAGAAGAAAATGCCCGACCCGGACCCCGCACCCGCATCAGCGATGCCAACAAATGACGAGAAGGCTCCGAAATTGAACAAATCCAAGGTCGTGCAACGCATAATCATCGTCGTGGCCCTGATATTGGCTGTCGCCGGTGGCGCTTACGCGGTATATCATTTCACCAAGGCTGACGACTATTATTACTCCGATGATGACGACGATGACGATTCCGGCGCAAAATCCGAAGACAAATCCGATGACATCTCTTACAAGATAAAGGACCTCTCCGAAGTCATGGCTTCGGCTCAGGACTCCATTGCTCTCGGACAGACCCCGGTAATGGAGGAAGAATACGCTCCGGCACAGGACGCTCCCCGCAGTTATGTGCATATGGTGACGCGCCGCAAACTTACGGAACAGGATCTGGCACCGTACAGCAAAGCCGAACTGCGTCTGATGCGCAACACCATCTATGCCATCCATGGTCGCAGGTTCACCAGCCCCGACCTTCAGCGCTATTTCAGCCAGTTCCCGTGGTATCACCCCAGTGTGGACGAAATCGCCCCCGGCTCGCTGAACGAGATTGAGACCTATAACGCCGCATTCATAATGAAGCACGAATGAGATCGAAGGTCCTTTTCATACTGATGGCAGGCGTGGCATGGTGTTCGGCCTGCAGCGCGTCGACCGAGGAGCGCGGTGATTCTTCCGCTGCCAAGAGCGATTCCGTGCCTGAGGATACGGTCGTGACGCCGTCAGCCGGGGCGCAGGTGGCCGACAATACTCCCGACGGCGTGAAGGCTCTGATGAAGGCCTATCCCGACTTCGTGAGCGGATGGGACGGAGAGCGGATTCTGTTCCGCGACAGCACCACAATGGTCTATGACGATGGCCGTGAGAAGACCTTCGAGCAGCGGCTCGACGACTGCGACGTGCAGGACATGTTTGTCGACGTGTACCGCGAGCCTGCGACCGAGCCTGAATACCTGGCCGATGCGGGACGCTCGCGCTCCGAGGCGCTGTTCAAGAAGATGTACGGCAGCAATGCCTCGGCTGTCCAGCGCAATCTTGTCAGCGTCGACTGGATGGGTCAGAAGGTGAGGTTCACGCGAATCAACGGCGCCGCCGACAGCCTGCGCAAGGTTGCCGCCGAACTCGCCCGTTATCCCGAACTGCGGAAGTACATGAAATCCTCCGGCACATTCTATTGGCGTAACGTTCGCGGCGCCAGGCGTCTCAGCGCCCACAGTTACGGCATCGCCTTCGACATCGCCGTGCCATACTCCGACTACTGGAAGTGGCGGAATCCCAAGGCCGGCGAGACCACAAGGATAAAGTACGCCAACCGCATACCGCGCCGCATCGTCGAGATATTCCGCCGCCACGGCTTCATCTGGGGCGGCGCATGGTACCACTACGACACCATGCACTTCGAGTTCCGCCCCGAGATCCTGGAACACGCAAAACCCAGGTAGCATAATGTTATGGTAATTCTACACTGAACCCAGTATGAATTTCCATACAGGTATGATTTCTATCTTTACGCCATCCTTTTCTATCACATCTTCATCACTATAGGTTACTATTATATTCCTGCGGCAAGACAGGCGCGATTGCACCTTTATAAGAGCCTTGGTCTCTCTCTCGAATGTCCCTTCGGCATCATTCATTGTGTAGCATACCTGTATGGCAGTTTCTGTCTGCGGAACATAAAAATCCACCTCTATGCCATGATTATAGAAATAGACGGTATTATCCTGAGAGCCATATGTCGAAAGCAGTTTTAATGCCACAATGTTCTCAAGTAGAGATGTGCGTATGTCAAGCGCCAGCAGTGACACTATCCCATTGTCTATAAAATAGTATTTTGGATTGGACACTTTATTCACCAGAGTGTCAGCGATATTTGTCACAGGCAAAATAAGATATGCTTCGGCTGCATACGACAGATAATTTATGACAGTGCTCTTGCCTATTTTAGTACCGGTTGATGCGACAATATTTGCCGCACGGGTAAATGAAAGTGGCTGCTTGATGCTTTCGGCCAGTTTACGGAAAAGAACCCTAAGTGCGAAAATATTTTCAATCCTGTTGCGGGCTGCTATATCACCAAGAAATATTTTCTGATACAGACTCATAAGGTAATCACGTTTCACGGGCATGGTGGCACATTCCGGAAAACCGCCGAATTGAAAATACTCTTCAAAGAGTTTCATGAGTTCTCCCCGAGAGGCTGTTGTAGCCGTCAACAATTCGTTTTCAGCGTTCACGCCGTTGATTGCGAGATACTCGTTGAACTGCATGGGAAACACCTCCCGCGTCAGATATCTGCCACCGAGAACCGCGCTCACATCTTTAGAGAGCATCTTGGCATTGCTGCCTGTAATGAATACCGTGAATTTGTTATCTGCAATACGTCTGGCAAAATGTTCCCAGCCTTCGATATTCTGAATCTCGTCAAGGAACAACATTGGGCGCTTATCACTTAATGCGGCATGAACCTCCAGTATCATGTTCAAATCAGACAGTTCGATACCGGCAAGACGCTCATCCTCAAAATTCAGATATACAATTTCGTCCCATGAATGCCCGGCAGTGATCAGTTCTTGGATTTTCCCATATAACAGATACGATTTACCGGCGCGACGCGCACCCACCAGCACCTGGCGGTCAAAACCGTCAAGCGATATATTTCGCTTTATAACATTGTGACGCATAACCTCTTCCCGGTTTTCAAGCATCACTTCTCGAAGAAATTCCGATTTAATCATATCTTGTATTGTCTTGTCTATGGGACAAAATTAGACATTTCTTGTCTTATAAACAAGACAAAATGGCCATTGCCGCTTGATATCGTATCCTTTTATATTCAGACTGTCCCCATTGTAGCATCTTTTCTAACTTTTTTATCGCCGCCTCCCAACCCGCCATCCGCGTCTTTTCGCTCACATATTCATAGCCATAACTTTGCCGTATAAGCAGCATAAATTATGGCTATTGATACCAAATCACGTTCTCAACTCATTGCCGAGTTTCGCAAGTCGCAGACCAAAGACTCGTTCATTTCAGCAATTTTCTGTCGTTGTCGCCGCTTTCCAATACGCTCATCTGATGAATGGCAATCTGGTTCAACTTCACAAGTCGCTCGCCTTGCGTCATACCCTGCTCGATGAAAACCGCATTGAGGTTTTCCATATTCGACAGGCAGATAAGTTCGTTGATTGTGGCGTAATCGCGTATGTTACCCTTGAGGTCGGGATTGGCCTCGCGCCATTGTTTTGCCGTTACACCGAACATCGCCACATTCAGCACGTCGGCTTCATTGGCGTAGATGATACTTGCCTGTGCCTGTGTAACCTCCGCAGGGATAAGATTCTGCTTTATCGCGTCGGTGTGTATGCGGTAGTTGATTTTCGACAACTCGCGCTTTGCCGACCACCCTAACAACCGCTGTTCCTCCGTTTTCAGCCGCTGAAATTCCTTGACGATATAGAGCTCAAACTCAACAGAAATCCAGCTTGCAAACTTGAATGCAATATCTTTATGTGCATAAGTTCCACCGTAACGGCCTGATTTTGCGATTATGCCGACGGCATTAGTCGCTTCAATCCATTTTTTCGGAGAAAGGGTGAACGCATTCAATCCGGCTTGGATTCTAAACCCCTCGAATTCGGTGGGTTTAAAATTTGGATTATATAACTGTTCCCAAATGCCGAGATATTCGATTGTGTTGCGGTTGCGCATCCAATTAGCAATCACGGCATTAGGCTCGTCGCTCTTATGGCGCGCCAAATCGGTCAGTGAGATGTAATCATCACCATTAACCGAAATAATTGTAATATTCGTGTTTTGCACTATAATTTTTGCCATAAGATTTTGAAGCGGTTGGTTTTCAAATGCGAATTTACAGATAATTTTCGGAATATCAGCCAAGCAATTATTTCTTTTCACGCACCTTTCGATAGCCATAACTTTGCCGTATAAACAGCATCAGTTATGGCTATTTACGGCACCAGCGCCAGCGTCTTGGCCGCGAGGGCTGTCTTGACGGTGATGTGGTTGCGGACCATCGTGACGAAGGGGTCGGCTTCGAACTCGCCGCGCACGCTGATGAAGTCGCTGTCGGCGTCGTTGCCCGGGTTGTCGATGCCGAAGCCCGTGCGCGATTTCAGGGAATACTCCTTGCGTGCGTCGTCGAGCAGCATGTTGTCGAGGTCGGTGACGCTCTTTAGCCAGCGCTCGATTATCGCGCGGATGTCGTCGGGAGTGATGTCCTCGACGGTCTTGCCGCACCAGTGCTCGAGATGTTCGGTGACCCAGGTCCATTCCATGTCATAATAGTCGGCGTGAATCTGTTTCCACTCCTGCTCCATACGGTCGGTGTCGGCTATCTGTCCGTCGGCAATCATGGCTGCGATGCGGTTGACGGCGGCCTTGGGCGCGAACATTCCGCAGAGGTCGACCCATTTGCCACAGCCCAGGGGATGTGTGGGGCGCAGGCGGCGGGTGAGTTCTTCGGCGGTGGTGATTGGCTCGTTGCCGAGGCGGTGGATGATCGAGTTGCCCATGAACTTGTCGATGGCCATGGCGTAGAGTCTGCGGCCGCGTCTGAGCGCGCGGGCCTCGATGGTCATCGCCTGGAAGGAAAAACGCTCGGCTGTGACGCCAGCGGTGCGCTCCAGGTCGTTGAGAAGATTGATGGCGCTGAGCATCTTCCCGGCGGTGTACGGGCTGAGCAGGTTAAAGTTGATGGAGTCGCTGGCCGGCCCCTTGCGCCTGTCGCGGTTGGGCCATTTTTGCGCGTCGCGTATGGTGCCGACGCTGCGCAGGTTGATGCCCGGGACGAGGAATGACTCCTTGTTGCCCTCGATGAGGTAGGAGAACGGCAGGCGCGATGTGTCCGGATGGTTCACGTGACGGCCCATGACGAGCGAGAACGCGCCGATGCGCGCCGGCCAGAGGATGTACGAGTCGCTGGTCGTCTTCGAGCCGCGTTCCACAACGCCCTGGTGGATGGGTCCGAGTTTGTACATGTGGTTGCTCTGGTTCGAGCCGGAGCCGGCGTTCAGGAACGAGAAGATGCCCGCGATGAGCAGGCTCGACTTGTGCATCGTCACGGTGTATGGACCGCCGAATATGGCGGCTGCCTCACCGTTCTCGCAGTGGCAGTTGGCGAAGAACAGCGAGTCGTGCGCCGAGAACAGGTGCGACAGCACTGAGGCCTGTCCCACGAAACAGTGGTGCACGACGGCACCGTCATCCACGCGGCTGCCCGAGGACAGGACGAAGCCCTCGGCGATGACGTCGCGGCCTATGGTCACGGGAGCGACCTCCGACGCGGCCACGGTGCCGTCCTTGAGGCGTGTCGCGCCCTTCAGTCGGGCGAAGTCGCCGATTCGGACATTGGTGATGGTGCCGCAGTTGGTGATTTCGGCGCAGGCGCCGACGGTGCCGCGTGTGCCGCGCAGCGACTCGGCGTGGCCCAGAATGATGTCCGTGAGATTCTTCACCAGTTCGCGGCTGTGGCGGTACATGGCGATGAGGTAGGCCGTCTGCGCCGACATGTTCTCGTAGATCGGCACCTCGCGGCCTCCGGTCTCGTTCAGTACCGACACCTCCGTGCCGATGCCGAAGGTCGAGTCGAGCGTGCAGACCAGTCCGTCGATGTTGTCGATGTAGACGTGGTCGGCGATGTCGTAGTTGGCGATATAGTTGGCCACGTTGCGGATGTATACCCCGTCGCCGAGAGTCACGTTGTGGAGAGTGACGTCGCTGACCGACGAGTGGCGCACGACGCCACCCGGGCGGGTGAACTCGCCTTCGAGACGCCCTATGCGGACGTCTCCCGAGAATTCGACATTCTGCAGACGTGTTGGGTCGAAACCGTCCGCGGGAACGAGAACGCGCTCCCATTCGGCGGAAGTGCATCCGCGGCCGATGAGTATGGAAACCTCATCGCCGCTCAGTTTTCTGAAATCGGTGTTGCTCATAAACAAGTGATCAATGAAACGTAAAAGAAAATAAACGTAAGAGAATATACCTGAATAAGTGAATCCTGCAGCCCTCAACCGGACCAGCGTCTGCAAAGGTAGTAAAAAATCCCCAAACTATCATGGAATGGCGGCATCCTGCCGCCGTTTGCCCGTGTCCGGGATAAACAAATAAATTTGCTTGTCCCGTGTTTACCAAGCGAATATGAGATTCCTTACAATACCTGTCCTCGCCATTCCTCCAAACTATTCCAATTTTGCAAAATTGGAATAGTTTGGAATGACAAGAGAATTAGTATCAATATTCATCCCCGCCGAAGAGATATGATAAACAAGTGATCAAAGAAACGCAAGATAAGATAAACTAATATCATGGAGTGGCGGCATCCTGCCGCCATTTGCCATTGAAAACAATAAAAGCGGCGGGGAGCGTTCCCGCCGCTTTGGGTATCGGTTGTTATTGGGTCTGCGGTGTTTTGATTACCGCATTATTATCTTCTCGGTCTTGTTGCCCTGCTTGCGCAGATACAGCGCGCCCTTTTTCGGCTCGGCAACTCTCACGCCCTGCAGATTGTAATACTCCTCCGGCTGTCCGACAGTCATCTCGTCCGATTCAATACCCTCAATTCCTGTGGTAACTTCTGCATCGCCGACTATATTAAAGAAAAGACTCCAGGGACTTGTGGTCTTGTAGTCATTGATTAAACCTTTCAATACATGCAGGCTCGCGTTGTCATAAACAGTTTGCGAGAATGCGTTCTCGTATAGAGACGGAACCTTTTCTGCCAAACAAATAACATCAGTTATTTTCTCACATCTCGAAAAGGCTTCGGATCCTATATCACTGACAGATTTGCCAATTATAACCTTAGTAAGACTTTCGCACCCGTAGAAGGTACAATTACTGATAGAGTCGACAGAGTCGGGTATTATCACCGAATTTAGGCTGCTGCACCACCCGAAGGAAAAGCCACCGATTGAAGTGACTGAGTTCGGGATAGTTACCGAGGTTAGGCCGCTACACCAGTAAAAGGCACCATCACCGATTGAAGTGACTGAGTTGGGAATAGTTACCGAGGTCATGCTGCTGCACTCCTCGAAGGCAGACTTGCCTATTGAAGTAACTGAGTTTCCAATAGTTACCGAGGTGAGATTGATGCACTGGAAAAAGGCGTAATCACCTAGTGAAGTGACAGAGTTAGGGATAGTCACCGAGGGTAGACTGTTGCAAAAGATGAAGGCATGATCACCGATTGAAGTAACAGAGTTTGGAATCGTCACTGAGGTTAGACCGTTACATCCAGAGAAGGCGTACCTATCAATTGAAGTGACTGTAAATCCATTATCTCCATCCTTGGCAATAGAAGGAATTATTAAATCGCCGGTAACATTATTATCTGCTGACACCATGCAGGTCTTGGCGGCTTTGTCGATAACGCTATACTTGAGCGTCTGCCCCTCGTAAGTGTAGGTAAATCCCTGCGCCATTCCCGATTGCGTCAGGAGGGCAACAACCATTAAAAGTAGTAATTTTTTCATTGGATATATAGTATTTGGTTTGTTTGTTATCTAAGTTGTTCTGTTTATATGCCTCGGACAATCTCTAGTCGGCATTAGATTGGTTTAAAAAGAAAAGCGTAGGAATCTGTATCTGTTACCGTCCTACGTTCAGAGGCTTCTCGCATTGCCCATCAATAGTCGGACGGCAACGAAGAAGCCCTACGCTCATATATGTAAATAGCACATCCGGTTCGGACTCCTCGCGAAGTCTAAAACCGATGCATTGATTTACATACCGCGGGCGTCTGTCGTTGCTCAACCCTTGACTATTGATAGAAATTTTGCGAGAATTCCTGAACGTCAAAAATCAGCGCGGATAACGCTTTCAAATTATGTCATGCTTCCCGCCCTTATCCTCGGATCAGGGGCTGGCTCAGTCAAGCCTCGCTTCTGCCTTCGGCGGTCAGTGCGGTCTGCAGTCGCAAAGGTAATATATTTTTCGTGAAACTTTGGCTATCAGCCTAAAAAAATCGTAAAAATTTGCACAACGGGGAAGGGGAAATAAGTAATAAGTCAGAGTGAGAAGTTATGAAGTTTAGACTGGGTTTGATAGGGAATCAGAGGAATAAGAGTCGTTATCAGAGGAATCACAGACATGTCATTAGGCAGAAAAAGAAATAAGTTTTAAGGCAGAGGGAGGAGGTACTAAGTGACGCACTGGCTGATACGATTTAGAAGTTATTGAGTCTTGAACGATAGAGGCAGACGCTCGATGGTCTCCTTAAGACTAAGTCGGATTTTGCCATTGTGAAGACCATATGATTATTGTCAACAACAGGTGGAATCATCAGACGGAAGAAATCCGATTCTCTTTCGGGGAGTAGATTTTTTTACTTGTAATTCAGCAAGTGATTCCGAAATGGCATTGAGTTGTGCTTGTGTTTCTTCGTTGATATCATTCTGGTCTGCCAGAATTTCTTCTACATATTCCTTCAGTTGATAGACGCTTTCGCGCAGTTGCTTGAATTCGTTTGAAGGCTGGATCAATGCCTGCCGCACCATGACAAAGGCTCTCATTATGCTGATGTTAACTCGTATTGCTGCCTCGCTTCTCAATACACTTGACAACATTGCAACACCCTGTTCGGTGAATACATACGGGTTCGTGCGACGACCGCCATAGGAACTTGCTATTCCAATTTGGAATTTCAAGTTTGAATATTCCTCATCATTCAGTTGGAACATGAAGTCATCGGGGAAGCGCTCTATATTACGTTTGACTGCTTTATTGAAATTACCGGTAGTAACTCCGTAAAGTTCAGCCAAGTCACTGTCGAGCATCACACGCTGTCCACGATACTCATAGATTTTGGATTGAACGAGTTCTATTTCAGTCACATTCATTTTGATATTCACCAAGTTTGGAACATGACGCGAATTTACAAAATTATAAGTTAGTAAACAAATTACATGCAGATTAAATGCCTGAACAAAGTCCGCAGGTTCAACCGGCAAGAGTAAAATTAGCGATTTGTTTGAAGAATTCGGTTTTTGGATTTGAGATATCGATAGTTGATAAGACAAGTCCAACCGGATGCCGTGTTGCTAAACCTGTGTAAACAAAACAATTAAGGACAGCCGCATTGGCTGTCCTTGGAAGAGTACATTGAAATTGTTGGTTTTTTTGAACCCGTGTGACGCTCAACGAAGACAAAACCGACCGCCAACTCCCTCCCCGCCAAATATGCCCTGGCTATTCCTCTTCTGACAATTTGGAAAGAGCAGCAACCAATATTACCGCAAAAGTTCCAACCAAAACCCCGCCCCGGCTATTCCGCTACGGCATTAGGCATGTTTCAGATTCCTCTGATTCCTCCTCGAAACAATTCTCATCAAACACCATCAGCCTTCCCGTCATCTCAATTGGTTTTCCTATCCTGCACACATTCTCAATTACGGGCAGTTGATGCATTTATTGCAACAACTAATAGTTTCTAATAATAAGAAGTTATTGTATACACGTTTGAACTTGTGCAAAAAAATGCACAAGTTGAATCGGCGGTCAGTTCACCTTCCCGTCTTCATCAATGATTTTCAAGGAATGTCTGATAAAGGGCCACCGGACCATAATGCCATAGTTTGCTGTTTTCGTCCTCAAGTTCGCGGTAAGTTGCAGAATTATAGATACGTCGCATAGCCTCTATAATCGTTAAACCAAAGTCTGAGGCATACATAGTTGCTATTCTGCTGACTTTGCCCGGAAGTATCAGATATAGATTTTTTTGTGTAATCTGTCTGTCCTTCATCTCTTCACCTCCTTTGCTTCTAACCATTTCACGCTTGCAAGAGCACGGTCGGTATGTATCAATATTTGGTTTACGAGTTTATAAGCGCGAAGCTCGTTTATTAATTCCTGCTTGTCAATAAGCCCTGCCTCATATAATGCAAACGATGCATAAACTCGGTCATTTGCCACAGGACCTTTCACTATGTCATATCCATGCCTAAAGTTAGGATTCACCCTGTTGGCCATAACAAAATCAAGCCAAGCCTCATCGGGACGCTCAAAAGCAAGCGTTTCAAACGTTGCTTCCAGCGTCTCGTCATAATCGTATATATTGACATATCCCAACGCCTTGTTGTCTTTGAGTTTACGGCGCACCCATGCTTCGGCCTGCTCGACAGACGATGTAAGATAAAATCCCTCGCCATAATCGAGTGTGCGGTTAGGCTTACGGATTTCGGGCGTAGATACTATTTCAAGGCTTCCGTGGTATAACGTTATCATTTTGAGTCGGCTTTTATCAAATCTTCTATTTCCTCTAAAATCCATCCGGGGCTTTGGGTATGCAGCACCTCAAAATTTTCCGACAGATATTCCATAACGCCATGGTCTGAAAAAACAGCCGATGCTTCAGCGCCAGACATATTGTGTGCGTTTTTATATGTCTCGACGCAAAACGCAATGAAATACGCTGTATCGTCAATTTGATTTCTTTCCATAATCATTCTATATAATTTCTCCAATCACAAAGTTAATCAATTTCCATGAGAGTCTGACCGTTAATCATAAAATAATTTTGACGTTTTCACGCGGATGCCCCTTTGAGGCTGAAGGGTTTCGGCATCTATGGGCTTGCATCAAGCAGCGGTAGGCGAGGCGTCGGCAGGGCATAATGGAGTGGCGGCATCTTGCCGCCGGAAACCCTCATTATCGCCGTCACCTTATCTTTATTGTTAAACTTTGCTAATTTTGCCAATCTATTCGGTTTTGCATTTTGAAAGCGCATACTTACGACCTTATCTTTGCACTGTCTTAGACATTCTAAGAGTTACTTGTCTTAAACATTTTATCATTAATCGTTTTATCATTAATCAATTACACTAAAAACTCACGTTGCTATGGAAAACAATGCTTATGGAAATTCCAATGCTGTTCTTCTTGGAAAGATTTACCAACTGAACGCTACGGTCAAGCGGATTTCGGCTGAAAAAGCGCGCGCGCTCGAAGAGTGTTCTGCGCTGAAGGCTTCCTGTGCGGGAATCGTGCGGATGTACGACGAACTGAAGGCCCAACTTGCCGAGAAAATTGTGCAGGACATTCCCGTGTCCGACTCCGAACAGACTGAATCTGGCGACCAAACAGCCGCTAGTGAACCTGACGCCCAAATAGCCGTCAGCGAATCTGACTGCCAAATACTCGTCAGCGAACCGCCCTTTGTCTTTTTCGACGACAATGTCGCTGCCCGTCAGCGTATTGCCTCCAGCCGTGCGATGCCCTGCGAACAGCCCTCCAATCGGAATTCCAAACGCACCCCCGGTCGGCTGCTCGCGCGTTGTCTCGCGACATGGCGCATCGCCCGGCCGTCATGTCGTGGCGATACCTGCGACACGGCGTCAGCGGATTTGCCCGGACGCCCTCCACCTTGCTAAACCTGTGTAAACAAAACAATTAAGGACAGCCGCATTGGCTGCCCTTGGAAGAGTACATTGAAATTGTTGGTTTTTTTGAACCCGTGTGGCTGACGCTCAGTCCGGTTTTTTGAACTTGTGGGTACCGCTCAGTCCACCTGCAGGGGGATGACGCGGTCAATCGAGTTGTCGAGGGAGATGAGTGTCTCGGTGCCTACGACGCCGGGGATGTTCTGTATGCGGTCGTTGAGCAGTTCCATCAGGTGCTCGTTGTCGCGTGCGTAGAGTTTGATGAGCATCGTGTACGGACCTGTGGTGAAGTGGCACTCGACGATTTCGGGAATTTTATCGAGTTCGGGGACAACTGTACGGTACATTGCTCCGCGCTCGAGGTTGACGCCGACATATGTGCAGGTAGAGTATCCGAGAGTCTTGGGGTTGACGGTATATCCGGAGCCGGTGATGACCTTCATGTCGATGAGGCGCTGGATACGCTGGTGGATGGATGCGCGTGAGACACGGCATTCAACGGCGACGTCCTTGGAGGCAATACGTGCGTTGCGCATGATGATGCGGAGAATTTTGCGGTCGAGGTTGTCGATTTTTTCCATGATAATAAGTGGTTTGGGGTAGTTGTGCTTGTTTAAGGGATGAAATCTGACCTTGTTTGTGGCAAAATTACAAAAAACTTTGAACATCGCCTAATTCATTGGTCTTTTGATTATTT
>ERZ1106943.2422-NODE-2422-length-16113-cov-9.310001_pt1 | contig 16113 bp, 22 predicted proteins | sample MGYA00403671_ERZ1106943 | MGnify/ENA primary metagenome ERZ1106943 (study PRJEB35170, sample SAMEA104062427) | human gut metagenome | biome: human gut; feature: human-associated habitat; material: faeces | place: Denmark | collected 2012-06-14 ...
TTTCAAGCTGCCGATTCGTCTTTTTTAGGCCATTCCTTATCCCGAACTCACGTTATTACATTGCAAACTGATTGAACTGCATGGTCTTGACCCTTTACGATGTCTGTTAGAAAATCTTGCATACTTGTCAAGCGCGTCAATTCATCATCGTTCATTGATTGAATGGGTATGCCAGTAGAGCGAGTAATGGTTTCCTTGATGTCATTAGAATCTAATGCAAGTTTTAATAGCGGAGAATCACTCTCTGACATTTCTTGCATCAGTGCATTGATTTCAGCTTCTACGTGCTCGATTTCTCGATTATATCGAGCAGCCTCATCATATCGGCCGATTGACTCTGCTTGCTCGCAATTTTCATGTAATTGATTAATGTTATTATGAAATTCTTGAAGTTTATCGAATTGACGGCGTTCATTAACCCATTTTGCATTAAGGATATTTTCGCGTTCCTTAAGCTGCGAAATCTCTTGCTCCAATTCACTTATACGAGTAGGATAATATGCATCTTGTAGTAACGATTCTCGTTCTATTTCTTTCTGACGAACCGTGCGAGAGAGCGAATCAAGTTCTTCAGGCACTGAAGATCTATCAATTCGCATTCTCGAAGCCGTTTCGTCCAGTACGTCAATAGCCTTGTCGGGTAGAAATCTATCAGTCACATATTTTGCAGATAGATTAACGGACGCAACTATGGCTTCGTCAAGAATTTTAATCTTATGGTGAGCCTCAAATCTCGATTTGATACCACGAAGAATCGAGATAGAACTTTCTACTGTAGGTTCATCGATTACAATTCGTTGGAAGCGACGCGCAAACGCTTGATCGTTGTCTACAAATTTATTATACTCGTCAAAAGTGGTCGCTCCAATCACTTTTATTCCGTTTCTCGCAAGTTCCGGTTTCAGGATATTTGCGGCATCCATTGCACCGCCGCCACTTCCGGCCCCCAATAAGAGGTGTATTTCGTCGATGAACAATATAACTTGCGGAGCATGTTTTAGTTCATTAACGATTGATTTAAGGCGAGACTCGAATTCACCTTGCATTGAGGCTCCGGCAACAAGAGTAGCAACATCAAGACTATATAGCTGAAGATGTTTCATATCCTCAGGCACATCGCCCCGATTAAGTCTAAAAGCAAGACCCTCAATTATTGCCGTTTTACCTGTGCCAGGCTCTCCAATTAAAAGAGGATTGTTCTTTGTCTTACGAGAAACGATCTGAAGTATTCGTCTAATCTCGTCATCTCTGCCGATAGTGGGTTCAATTTCTCCATCTCCGGCAAGTTTACGTAGATTGACTGCATACTTTTCCAGATTAGTTAATGTAGTTTGTTGTTCATCATCGGTTGAAGATAAGCGGTTGCCTGCTGAATATGTTTCTATCGCTTCCGATAATCTGTGATTGTTAATGTGAAACTCAATAAAAAGAGCGGAAACCTCATTGTGGGTTGAAGTCATCTCCAAGAGAATGGCTTCGGGAGGCACAAGCCCCCGATGATTTTCATTATAAGAGGTGATGGAATTAACGATAACTTGATTACAGTGCTCCGAGAACTGCGGATTATCATTGTGAAATCGATTCGCATTTTGAATATACCCACCGAGCCGAGTGCAGAACTGCTGATAGTCCACGTTCAACTTGTCTAAGACAAAGCGCAACATTTCTTTTGATTGTTGAACCATTGCAATCAAAATCAATGTAGTTGAGATTTCGTCGAAATGCGACTCACGGCCCAATGAGTTGGCTCGTTGTAATAATGACTTGGAACTCTCGCTGAGTTTTGTGTAATCAATCGGTAGCATCGCTTAATTTTCAGTATCTAAGACTATACCCTCATAGTTTTTGCCAAGGAGGTCTGTATTGAGTTCTTCGCCTAAATCCAAAAGCGCATTAGCTGAACAAGAAGGGCAATTAGCATCCTTTGCTATGCGCGCTCCATACCATTTAAGAATGGATGGCTGATTTTTTGCATTGTTGAATGGCGCCCAGGCTGCATGACGTCTTTCACGCCGATTAGCCCACATATAATAATCATATGTCAACTCTGATTCCAGTGATTCGATACCTGAATTTTTACCGCGAGATAACTCTATTAAAGCTAATTTCACGATAAGATTGCAAATTGGTTCAATATCAGAAGATAGCCCGACTTGAATCATTGCATTTGCGTCTTCCTCCGAAACATAAGCAGGTAGCTGTGAACGATTCGTTATTTCCTCCGTCGCCATAGCATGAGTTCGTGAACCAACGAGACAATTATAACAAGGTCCTCCAGGACGGTGCCGAAACACATCCCCGCCTTCAGCTCGCGTAACAGCTCGGCCAAATAAGGCAATCTTATTATATTTCAGTAAGCATTGGGTCAGATAGAATCGGCTTGCATTATTGTCTGTAGCGCAGATAATCAAGTCGGCCTTCGAGACTTGCTTATCCATCAGATCCTTATGTTCAGTGATATTGATTGGGAACAAATCGACTTTGGCTAATTTGTTTTTGCCAATTACAGCGTCCTTTATGGCGTTAGTCTTTAATCGACCTAAATCCTTAATGGTGCAGGTATGCCGGGCGAGATTGTGTAATTCAACCTTATCAAAGTCGAATAGCGCAAATTCACCTACACCTGCTTTAGCAAGCTCAATAGCGATTTGCGATCCGAAACTGCCTAAGCCAATTATCATAACCCTCTTGTTGGACAAAATGTCAACTTCAAGAATACCCTTGGAGCGTGAGTACATTTCCTCTCTCGATGGGATGAAATTTACCTCACATTCTTCTAATTGTAAATCGCTCTTGACAAAGTATGCCTTTGCTCCATTGTTGGAAAGGATAACCACATGGTATTGTTCCGACGTTTTGATATCCGAGGGTAATGACGATTTATGCCAATGGGCAGTTGCCATATGTCCAAAGGCATGTGGTTGCAAGGCAGTATGGATATGAACGACATCCTCGCCCTCCCATTCATAAGATTGCCCTTCGATATGACAATCTTTAGAATTTAGAAACGTAAGGACCTCGTCCTTGTCAATATAGATACATTTCATGCAAAGCCGTCCTCTGTCATTTTTGTTACGGTATCGCCCTCGTTAGAGGTTCCTCTTTCGACTTGTTCAAAGTCGCCGGTTTCAGGATTGAAAACGAGATCTTTAAGTGAGCTTGTCGACTGAGTCGATACGCCACGTCCGTTGGGATTTATTACAGGTTCATTCATGATGATATTTTGTTAACGGGTTGGATTACCACCCTGACGGTTAATTTCGTTGATGAGAGTATCTATTGATTGGCCTGTACGATGATATATATCATAAAATTCAAGCCAAAGACGGCACTTGATGAATACTTTATAAAGTGATACTCGAGGGCTCCAATCAGCTTCTGGATAGTGGCAAAGTTTAGTATGTCCATCTGAAGTCCCCAGGCAATGCATTTCGTGACTGATGTCTAAATATCGCCCGTCGCGGTATGTGAGAGGTTTGGTTGTGCACACATCAGGAACAGATGTCGGAAAATCATTAAGCATAATCTTCAATGTGTACAAATTCTTTGCATTGGTGCGGGCACCAATCAGAAGATGGGCGTTCGGTGTGCCGATTTCTCGGAACATATACATATTCGATGGCAGTTTTTTCTCCAAGACTGCCTTCTCCAATTCAAAACGTGCTTGGTCCATTATTGATGTTTTCTTAAATGTAGGTTATAATTTTGTGTAAACGTTTCTTGTAAGGTCTGGGCTAATGTCCAGTCTTCATCGAAAAAATAATGGTCACATGAGTTTTCTACAAGCCCCATCCGTTCAATCTCAAATGGAGAATTGGGGAAATCAACAGGAAAAGTTATTATCTCAGCGAAAGTACGTGTAACTATTTTGAGTGAGACAATACCTTCTGATAAAATTTGTGGAGTTATTTCCTTTATCCACTGATGCCCTTTTAGCGTATCAATGACTTGCTTAAAAGCCTGTCGGTTTTCTATATCAGAAAACCATCCGGATTGACTTGACACCGGTTGCTTTTGAGGCATGATATATTCTTCTGCAAAGGTATATTTTGAAGAAGATGGGTTACTGAGCATTCTTGCAAGGTCGTTGTCAATAACCTCTCGGAGTCGATTTCTTGTATTGATTATTTCCCATTGTGATGGCACGAAATGGGCATCACGGGCAAAATTGAAAGGCTTGATAACGATGCCTCTATCGTTAAAACTGCCGATACACAGCAGTAATCGGTGCAAATTTAACTGAGCAATGCCGTTCTGCATAGTTTGAGCATCGTGTCCACTTGGATGTGGGAGTCCTAGGTGATGATGAGAGTGCCACTCTCCAATATGTTGGAGTCCATATTCTTTGAGTTTAGTTCCAATGCTCTTAAGATACTCCAGATCTTGATTGAAAAACGCATGCTGATGATTCGCTCGTGGGCCCGGACCAATTGCATAAATGACACGTGGTGCGCCGGATGCAGTCCAAGCACCGTATAGTTGACCACCGGTTTCAATATTAGGATAATCCTGAATGCTTTTGGCAATATAATCTAATTCACTGGCGTATATTAAGGCTTTTGATGATGGAGCAAATGCAGGGACAGATGTTACAATGGTATTCGTTGAACTATTATTAGCAGCCTCGATGCCGTGTTCGCTGTGTTTCCTGAATTTATTCCAAAAAGTCACTCCATGATTATGGAGGTCCTTTTGTTTATTTCTTTTCTTGCCCATTGCAAGAATGGTATTGATTAGCCTCCGAATCCCAATAAGACTTGGTTCAACAAAAAAGCGCAGGATCCGTACTGTTACTCGTCCTGCTGTTTCAAGGCATCTGGCATAGCCGTCACTTCGTAGAACGAGTAACGCAGAGCCTACGCCGTATGATATATGATACGCCAAAGAGGACATACCAACAAGATATAATCCACTAAGGGTATGTAATCATACCCGAGACATCTACCGTTACTCAATCCTTGACGAAGTTTTGAAACTGCCAGATTTCTGAAACAGCCAAGAATCAAGCGCAGTAAACGCTTTCATTATGTAATGACCTCCCTCGCTCCGGCTCCTTGAGAGTCTCACGGCGTAAGGTCATTGCAAAGATAATTAATTTTTGTTAGAATTACACCGTCAACTGCAAATAAAATTAACGCCTTCCATTCATACTGCCATACTGCATTTAGACCGCGAGGGTTTCAGCATCTTGTGGGCTCGCATCATGCAACGGTAGGCGAAGCGGCGGTCGTCTTCCTTGCTGTTCCAGGGGAGCGATGTGTCACAGCCTCCGCCTCGGCATGACCGGGCGAATTGGGCTGCGCCATCAAGATAGCCGAGGGACTGGTACATAGCACTTTCCAATATCTCGTGGAACTGTCGGGCGACTCACGGTAAAGTGATATAAAAAGCATGTCCCAAACAACCTCGCCGCTCGCGAAGAAACCCGAACAACCCCGGAATGAACAATTCCAGGGTTTCTGCATTTGATTTTATAGGCGACCCGCGATAAGCGGCGGCCCTGTCGCATAAACCCGACGATTTATTCAGGGAAAAGACTAAGAAAAATACACAATGGACTCAAAAACTATATACAGCAGATTCTCCCGTCTGGCGGCCGTGCAGCCTGACGCCAACGCCGTGGTCGAGGACGGACGCTCGATATCGTACCGCGACCTCGATGTTATGGCAAACGCCATCATGTCGAAGTTCTATGCCAAGCGATACCCTGCCGTCGGGATCGTGATGAGCCACGGCATCGAGATGATTGCGGCCATGCTCGCCGTCCTGAAGAGCGGCGCGGCCTATGTTCCCGCCGAGCCCTCTCTGCCCCGCGAGCGCATCGACTACATGATGCGGACTGCCGGCGTTGATTTCGTGATTACCGACGACTACTGCCGCGACCTCCCTGTCGCCGAACCGCTGCCCGACAGGTCGGTCCCCGACGGCGTGGCCTATATCCTCTACACCTCCGGCACCTCGGGACGCCCGAAAGGCGTCGTGGTCGAGAACCACAGCGTGGTGAACTATGCCAAGGCGTTCGAGCATGAATTCCATGTCGCCCCGGGCGACGTGATGCTACAGTATTCCATCTGCTCGTTCGACATTTTCGTCGAGGAGGTGTTCACGACCCTGCTCAACGGCGCGACCCTCGCCATACCGTCGAAAAAGGTGAAGGACGGCAGCCTCGCCGACCTCATGGCCTTCTGCGAGCGGCATGGCGTCACCGAAATCAGCGGCTTCCCCTACCTGCTCGCCGACATGAACCGCTATCAGTGCTATCCGTCGAAACTGCGTCTGCTCATCAGCGGCGGCGACGTGATACGCGCCGCATACATCACCTGGCTGAAAGACCGCGACTTCGTCATCTACAACACCTACGGACCGAGCGAGACCACGGTCTGCGCCACCTACTTCCGCGTCGACAATGCCCTGCCCCTCGATGACGGCACCTATCCCGTAGGCACTCCCGTCAAGGGTGTCGGCGTAAAAATCCTAGACAACGACCTGCGCGAGGTGCCCGCGGGCACAACCGGCGAGATATGCATCTTCGGCGAGGGCGTCGCGCGCGGCTATCTGGGCAATCCGCCCGAGCAGGTGAATTTCGTCACCCTCCCCGACGGTACGAGGATGTACCGCAGCGGCGACCTCGGCTACCTTCTGCCCGACGGCAACATCGCGTTCCTGCGCCGCAAGGACCGCCAGGTGATGATACTCGGCCGGCGTGTCGAGCCTGAGGAGGTTGAGAACGTGCTCAACGAGTCGCCCTGCGTCGAGCGCGGAGTCGTGCGAGCCTTCACCGACGAGCAGGGCCTCGCCTACCTGACGGCCTATTTCGTGCCCTCGCACAAGAACTGCCAGTTGAGCCGCATCAGGCGCTTTCTCCGCTCGCGGCTCGCCGACTTCATGGTGCCCGAGTTCTTCGTGAAAATGGATGAGATACCGCTGACCCGACGCGGCAAGGTCAACGACCGCATGCTTCCCGTCGTAATGAAGGAAGGGACCCCGCAATGAAAGTTGGCATAAGGGAGATAAGCGCCATTCCCACCCTGATGCACTGGCGCGCCGAGGTTATCGAGAACGTATTCGGTGTCGTACCGTCCCGACGGCTTCTGGTCACCAACCGACGCTATTACCGGCAGCACATCCCCGACGGCACGCACATAGCCGTTGTCGCCGACGTCGACGGCACCGATGCCGGATGCGGGGCGATATGCCTGTCCGACGAACTGCCATCGCCCGAAAATCCGTCCGGCCGGTGCGCCTATCTGATGAACATCTATGTGCGCGGAGAATTCCGTGGCCGTGGCGTAGGCCGTGCAATTGTCCGATGGCTTGTCGAAAAGGCACGCCAACTCGGCTGCGACAAGATCTATCTTGAAACAACCGACTGCGCCCGACCGTTATATAAGAGTATCGGGTTCAACGAACTGCCCGGAATAATGAAATATGCACACATTCAGGATAGCGAATCTTAGGATTATGGCGGTGAAGGAATCCGCCGACAGGATATGTTATGTGCTTTACCCCCTCGAGAGTCTCGGCGAATGGGTTGAGGAAGCGGCACAGAAATTCAGCGTGTCGATAGCCGTTGTCAGCGGCATGGACTGGGACGACGACCTCACCCCATGGCCGGCGCCGGGTGAACCTCCGGGCTCTCCCGACTTCAGGGGACGCGCCCCGGCCTTCCTCTCGACGCTTGTCAGCGAGGTTATCCCCGAGACTGAGCGGCGCATGGGCCTTGGTGCCGGTGTCGAGCGCACACTGACCGGAGTCTCCCTGTCGGGACTGTTCACCCTCTGGCAGTGGATTCTGTGCGACACCTTCCGCAACATCATCAGTCTCTCAGGCTCGTTCTGGTATGCCGGCTTTGTCCAGTGGATCAAGTCGCGTCCCGTTCCGAAAAAATCAGGCCGCGCATACTTCCTGCTCGGCGACAAAGAAGCCAAGACACGGGTCAAGGCCTTCCAGCCCGTCCAGACCGACACCGAGGAAATCGTCGCCTATCTCCACGCCCACGGCATCGCCGACTGCTTCGAACTCGTCCCCGGCACCCACTACCAGTACGGCGAGCAGCGTCTCAACCGCGCCTTCACCCACCTCTTCCTCCCCCACCCGGCCTGACCGAATCTCGTCTTTGCCATGTGTTTATCCGACATCATGGTTTTGTATTATTAGGTCAGTAACCGCCGGTGTCAGGCCGGCTGTTTTGGCGTGCTCTGCAAAATTTCCAACTGCTTCGCGGGCTGTGTCCAATATCTTACAGCCACACTTAATATCAAACGATGCTGCCAGTTCGAGCAAATCTTTGTCCGAGACATCGTGGTCCTTTCTATTGAGGGTCATGCAATGCCTGTTGACATAAGACGGAGCCGACGGGTCAACTGTGAAGGTGAAATCGTATGCGGGTGCCAGATGCCATTTGCCTTGACGATCCATTACAAAACTGAAATTCTTGTTATGGTCATCGACATTGGCAGCCATAAAATTCAGCGCCGTCTGGAGGAACAACTGCTTAAGGTCATCTAGCGGCAACTCTAACTTGCGGGCAACAACAAACAGATCCTCATAAGAGGTTGATTGGGGATTCATGGCCGCAAGTGTCTGAACGTGCAGTTTCTCATTCCCGTTGCGGTCGAATCGCTGTGTCAGGAAATGAACCTCATCTTTTCCCTCAAGCAGACGCGAAGGCATCATATGCAAGCCGGCCTCTTGAGCCATAAGGTAATAAGCATATTCGATTCGGGTTGTAGGCAAATCCACATGCTCGTCAAACTTGATAATCATGGGTACGAACCCCGGCAGTTCTGTTGCGACCTGCCCCGAGTAACATTCCCCCGATTCGGGGTTGACGTTGATTAAGGCTTTGGGCCTGCGCCCTCCTGCCGAAGTTCCGACTCTGAAAAGGCTTTCCACTATCAGGTCAGGACTTAACTGTGCCTTGAAATCCTTGGCTCGCTTCAACATTGTCTGCGCAAGACCGGATAACCGGTCAATTTCGACTTTGAAGGAAGTCTCCATCTCCGCCGATGTGGGCGGCACGAACTCCAGCGCCCCCATGCCACGGCGGCCTATGTAAGCCAAACGATCAAGTGCCGTGATATCCTTCATGCTGATATTATGCGCCTTGGCCCATTGGCTGAATACTAAATGTCCCCAGTTGTCAGGCATGGAATCGGCTATGAAAGACGGCAGGCCTCCGTACATTCTTTCCTTTTCGGGATAAACCGGCATACTTTTTTGAGCAACAATTCCATTTATGGATGCTCTTAAAGGAGCGATGTCAAGTCCGCTACGGACAAACGCAGGGTCAAAATAAAAACAGATCTGACGGTTGCGCCCGCTTCCTGTCTCGACAAGCGTGCCGACAGGTTTGCCCCACAAAATCACATTAATTGACGGTATCATGACGGCGTACTCTTTTAGGTATGTATTTGTTGATTTCTCTCAAAGCCATCGGTGGCACGGGCAATTCGGGCAGAACTTCTTCCATTCGCGATTCCATTCCCACTTGCCGCAACAGCGAGATGAAGTTGCTCAGTGAGATGTTGGGATGCTTGCCTTGCTCAAAACGGCAAATGGTCGTATAACTGACCCCTGACTTCTCGGCCAATTCGCGCTGGCTTAACCTTGCAGCCAGACGATATTCCTTCATCCGTTTGGCAAGCAAACGGAGAATGTCATAATTCGATGTATAATTCAAGTCAGTCATATTTCACTATATGGATATTTACACCCAAAATTACAAATAAATATCCATATATGCAAATATACTTCTCCGATTCAATAGCGGCTTGTTTCCGAAGCGGGCAATGTATCACAACGAACTGCATCCCGAAAGTCAGAAGGAGAACTTTCGGGATGCTGTTCGTTATTGTGGTTCAGGGCAAAGTCTGCCTATGAGCGTTTGAGGGATGTAAAGGCAGGATTCACTTGCCGATATATTCGTTGAAGAATTTCTCGATGGAGGCGAATGGAATGATGTCCTTCTGGTCGTAGAGGTCGGTGTGGCTTGCGCCGGGGATGACCATGAAGAGTTTGTTGTTGGGCTTGCCGGGTGTGACGGTCAGTTTCTTGTAGGCGTCGCTGCCGAAATAGAACGAATGGGCCTTCTCGCCGTGAAGAATCATGACGGCGTTCTCGATCTCGCCCGCACGGCTCATCAGCGGGAAGTTGATCCATGGGATGGGCGATGTGGCGTTGCGTCCGCCGTTGGAGTTGAGCGAGCGGGGATGATAGCCGCGCTTTGTCTTGTAGTAATCGTAGTAGTCGCGGAGGAACTTCGGGGCGTCATCGGGCAATACGTCGGGAACGCCGCCGCCAAGTTTGGGCGTGCCGTTGATGTAGTCCTCCGTACGCTGGGCGGCCAGTTTCTCGCGTAGGGCGTTGCGGGCCTCGGCACTGTCATCGGCGTCGAAGTAGCCGTTGGCGTTGACACGGCTCATGTCATACATCGTCGAGGCAAGCGTGGCCTTGATTCGCGGGTCGGCGGCTGCAGCGTTGATGGCAATGCCGCCCCAGCCGCAGATGCCGATAATGCCGACACGCTCAGGGTCGACGTCGGGATTGGTCACAAGGTAGTCGACAGCCGCGCTGAAGTCCTCGGTATTTATGTCAGGCGACGTCATGTAGCGGGGAGTGCCGCCGCTCTCGCCGGTGAACGAGGGGTCGAAGGCTATGGTCAGGAAACCGCGCTCGGCCATCTCCTGGGCATAGAGTCCGGCAGCCTGTTCCTTGACGGCGCCGAAAGGTCCGCAGACGGCGATTGCGGGCAACTTTCCCGTGACGCCTTTTGGTTTGTACATGTCGGCGGCAAGCGTGATGCCGTAGCGGTTGACGAAAGTCACCTTGCTGTGGTCAACCTTGTCGCTCTTGGGAAAAGTCTTGTCCCATTCATTAGTCAAAGTCAGTTTCTCCATAATATTTCTGTTTTCATTCGTTTTTGAGGCATATAGGTCTGTCATTCCTAACGCAAGTACCAACAGGCCCGCCATAGTTATTGTTCTTATGCTCATATCCATGTTCATCTTTGTGTTTATATTTTCAATACCAGTCATGTTTCTCGCGACGTTCAAGAGCGTCGATACGGCTTATTTCTTCGGGTGTCAGTTCGAAGTCAAATATCGAGATATTCTCCTTCTGATGGTCATGATTGCTTGAGCCTGGAATAACCACTACGCCGTTCTGGAGATCCCAGCGGAGTATGGTCTGCACTAGCGATTTTCCATATTTGCGTGCAATATCCATGATTACCGGCTCTTTCATCAGTTCGGAATTGAAGCCTCGACCGCCAAGCGGATACCAGGCCTCGACCACTATTCCGTTGTCGTGCAGATACTCTATCACTGCCTTGTCCTGATAATAAGGGTGAATCTCGTTCTGGTCGAGAACGGGCTTGATGTTCACTTTCGGCAGGAACTCCGACATCTCCTTGATATAGAAATTTGAGACACCGAGGGAACGTATCTTGCCTTGTTCAACGTATCGTTCCATAGTCTTGTAGGCCTCCACATCGTGCGGGCCGGGATGATGCAGCAGCATGAGGTCAATGTAACCGATATCCAGTTTACGAAGGCATTTCTCGATATTCTTCTCTGCATCGGCAAACTCGTTGGGATAGAGTTTGGTGGTAACGAAAACATCCTCGCGCTTAATCAGCCCTTCGTCTATCGCCTGTCGTATCGCCTGACCGACTTCTTCTTCGTTGCCGTAGAAACTCGCTGTGTCAAACTTGCGGTAACCGAGACGGATAGCCGAGAGAATTGCGTTAACACACCTGTCGCCGTGCAGACTGTAGGTGCCGAGACCGACAATCGGCATATCATATCCACTGCTGAGTCTTATGACGGGAGGATTTCCGTTTGTCCCCGTCGAGAGGTCAAAGCGTCCCTTTTCGCTCAACACCGTTTGCCCGTCCTTGTTAATCTGGTTTTCAGGGGAATGGTTACAGGCACTTGCTGTCATTGTCATTATTGCTGATATTATGAGGTTTATGATTTTCATACAGGTCATTTTACCAGATACTTTTTACCGTTCTGAATATAGAAGCCTTTTTCGGGTTTAGTTTTTAGGCGTCGTCCCGTCAGGTCGTATATGGGTCCGCCATCGGGGCGTCCTGCTGAAATCATTTCGTCGACGCCCGAATGGTTATTGTCTCTGACAGGACGTATAGAGAATCCGCTGTAACGTATCGCCGGATTGTGGTTCAGACCTTCGGCGCCAATGTAGAGCCGGTGTGCCCTCTGTTTGTGGAACGACGGATCTGTGCCGAGCGTGCCGGTCCAATAGTATCCGACCGTACCGGCATACCGAACCGTCTCGCCGTTCCTTGCGCCACCGGCAGGGAGAAATATCTTATTCCCGTTTTTACCTGTAAACTCATAGCCGTTCACTCCGTTGTGCCTGGTCCACTGATGCGGACAGGATGTCAGTTCCTTAAGTTCATCTAGTGTCGGAAGACGCCAGCCATTGCCGAGACGTACATGTGCTATGTCAAGTCCGGTGCCGCTGATTTCTGCCGGAGGCTTGGGACCGCCATAGAGTTCCGACACCCAGTTCCGTGACTTGTCGAGCACATCCATCGTCGTTTCCAGACCCGTCGGGTCGGCCCAGCCGTAGTAGCCGCCGAATTCTTCCGGCGCCGCAGCGTCAAGATTCGTCGCGGCCCACTCGACACTAAGTCCGAGATCGACCGTTTCAGGATTCTGTGCATAAACGCTTGCCGAAACCGACATTACGAGCGCCAGTACAGCCAAATATGTTTTGCTTGATTTCATAACTGTATCGTTCAATTGTTTTTCCTCACTGCAAAATTATACAGAAAGCCCCACAGCAAGATTGCTGTGAGGCTCATTTTTAATTTCTGAAAAGTTCAGTTTTGCTTCTATCCGCACAATCGCAGTAGTTTCTTTCCCTCTGAAATCAGCAGTACAGAGAAAAGTAGAAGATGATGAGGGTAAAAATGAGGGTAAAAATGAGGGTAAAAATGGTGCTAAAGATGTCGGTAGAAATGTCGGTAGAAATGTCGGTAGAAATGTCGGTAGAAATGTCGGTAGAACTTTAACGGACCGTCAACAAAAAATATTAGACATTGTTACAGATAACCCATCAGTTAGTATGGCTGAAATGGCGACAACTTTAGGAGTTACGACTCGAACAATCGAGAGAGAAATTCCTAAAATGACCTCTTTAATCAGACATAAAGGCCCCAAGAAAGGTGGTTATTGGGAAATCATTGAATATTAGTTTTTTAAGAGCGAACACCCTGATTCCAAAATCAAGAATCTTGTCAAGGATGCCTATAATCTCATCGTTGCCCGTCTCAGCAAATCCCAAAGAGCAGAATTAGGCATATAACCTTTTATAAATTGTAAATGCACGACATCTGGAATCCGTGGCACGTCTGAGTAAAAAAGTTTCCGCTTAGAAAAACTATTTGTAATTTTGCGGAACCTTAGGAAGGAGACGCCGAGAATCTTTCACGTGCATACGACGAGCCGATTACTTGCAGCCCTCAAACAGGATAACTAAAATACGGTCTATAATGAACTGGATTATTCTTATCTTAGCCGGGCTCATGGAAGTCGGCTTTACATTTTGTCTTGGCAAGACCAGGACCGCGACGGGTCAGGAACTCGCGTGGTGGTGGACAGGATTCCTTGTCGCGCTGGGACTCAGCATGTATCTCATGGCGAAAGCGGCGGAACGGCTGCCGATAGGCACAGTCTATCCCGTCTGGACAGGAATCGGCGTCGTGGGAGCGGTCATCGTCGGAATCGTTTTCTTCAACGAGCCTGCAACCTTCTGGCGCATTTTCTTCATCACCACCCTGATTTTATCAATAATCGGACTTAAAGTTTTGGCATGATGGCACGGACCATGAGACGATTCAGGCAGGAACTTCCCGCCAATGAAACAGAGAGAATATTGCGTAACGGCAAATACTGCGTAATGGCCGTCTCGGGCGATGATGACTATCCCTATGCCGTTCCCGTAAACTATGCATATGACGGAAGTTCTATCTATATTCATTCGGCATCGCAGGGACATAAGATTGATGCCATAAGACGCAATCCCAAATGTTCGCTATGCATAGTTGACAGGGACGATGTGATACCCGAAGAGTTCACATCATATTTCCGTAGCGTGATTGTATTCGGGAAGGCTCATTTCGTGGAATCGACTGAGGATAAGGTCGCGGCACTCCGGTTGTTGGGCGACAAATACAGTCCCGGCATCGACCCCGAAGCGGAAATTGCCCGTTTTATCAAAACAGTCTGTATCGTCAGAATCGACATCGACAGCATTGCCGGCAAAGAAGCCATCGAACTGACCCGGGAAAGGATGCATTAATGATCCCTCCCTTACAATTTCTTTTCAAACATAGCGAGTTTCACGGTGTCAGGGAGATTCTGAAACTCCTTATAGTCGTTTCCATGATTTGCGCAACCAAAATCGCTTGCTATTTCAAATTGCGACCAAATTTGCTTGCCTCAATCATGACATCTTTTAGAGGATATTAAGGGAAAAGGTCATTAATCTTTGCTCCCAATGCCTTATTTTGCAGATTTCGAGTAATTCGAATACCTTATTTTGCAACATAAAATGCTTGGTATCAGCACGGTCTATCATATATCAATTTTTTTTCGTACAATTTATCATGTCATTTATCGTATCATTCTTATGACACGATAAATTGATGAAAAATGACTAATTTTGTGATATGGAAATCTATATGGAGACCGAACGGCTTATACTGCGGTCCTGGAAATCCGAGGACAGGATACCATTTGCTGAAATGAACGGCAATCGAAACGTCATGAGATATTTTCCTCAACCCCTGTCGGCAGATGAATCAAATGCCTTTGTGGATCACATCATTGCGGAATTTGAAGAAACAGGCTTTGGATTATATGCTGTCGAAATCAAGGAAACCGGTGAGTTTATCGGATACGTCGGATTCCATCGCTTTACATTCGATGCACCTTTCTCACCGGGTTGGGAAATCGGCTGGCGACTCTCGGACAGATTTTGGCATAAAGGTTACGCGACCGAGGCGGCAAAAGCCTGCATTAAATATGCCGTTGAAAAGCAGTTGTGCGACAAACTTTACTCCTTTACAGCCGTCCCGAACATCCCTTCAGAGAATATCATGAAACGCATCGGCATGACCTATCATGGAACATTCATGCACCCGGCATTACCCGACGGCCACCGCCTGAAGGAACACAAGTTATACTCAATCGCCTTATAAAAAATAAAACTTGATACCTTCTAAAGGGTATAGTTTACATTGCTTCAATATATTTTATACCCTTAATGGTATGATATGAAATAAAAAATCATTATCTTTACACCCAAAAGGGTATATCGTATGACTCTGTTAGCTAAATACGTTAAGGAAATGCGCAAGCAATTCGGGCTTACGCAGGTTGACCTGTCCCAGAAATCAGGGGTAGGCCTGCGCTTTGTACGCGAACTTGAACAAGGGAAGACGACCCTTCGCCTTGACAAAGTGAATCAGGTTCTTGCAATGTTCGGAGCCGAAATGACCCCGGCTAAAATGGAGAGGGAAATATTCGATAACGATGATTTTGAGTAATGGATATGGAAATCAAGAATGATACGAAAGTAATCATCACAGGAAAAAAGATTTGTCTGGTTGCCGGTATACTGGCTGGAATCTGCGGAATATATTGGCTGGTCAAGGCATTATTTTATGATGACACCAACCTCCCGGCTATTCTGTCAAGCATTCCCATGGCTCTGTTTCTCACTCTTTACGCTCAGAAACATTAGATATTTATTCAATACAACCCCAATTAATGAATAAAACAAGGCTCTTAAATAAATTAACAGTTGGTATTGCTTAGGAGATTCCTGTCGTGCTTTTGCTGGAGGAGGATGAGGGTGGCGGAGGTGAGGAGGAAGGCGGCGCACCAGAGGAAGGAGGCCAGGTATTCGGCTCGAAATAGGCATGAAATTAAATTTTATCTGACAATTCTAATCTTTACGGATTTTGTAGTTACGAATATAAGTTGTAAATTTACAGTAACATACTTACCCCGCTTCCCGTAAGAACGTACAACCGTCCGCGATAGCATGTAGGCCATATAAAGATAGCCGTCCAGATTC
>ERZ1106943.2433-NODE-2433-length-16056-cov-12.292669_pt1 | contig 16056 bp, 10 predicted proteins | sample MGYA00403671_ERZ1106943 | MGnify/ENA primary metagenome ERZ1106943 (study PRJEB35170, sample SAMEA104062427) | human gut metagenome | biome: human gut; feature: human-associated habitat; material: faeces | place: Denmark | collected 2012-06-14 ...
AGGGCATGATGATTGCAGTGGAGCAGACAAAGGTTTCCGAGCATTTCACACAGCCGCCAAAACATTACACTGAAGATTCCCTTTTGTCTGCAATGGAACGAGCCGGAAACGAGGACATGACTGACGATGTGGAGCGCAAAGGACTCGGTACACCTGCCACCAGAGCAGACATTATAGAGAAGTTAGTCAAGGACGGTTTCGTGAAGCGTGAGAAAAAGCAGATCATACCGACAGAGGATGGAATGAAGCTGATTACGGTGCTTCCCGATGTGGTAAAGTCACCGAAACTTACCGCTGATTGGGAAAATGCCCTTACCCTTGTTGCAAAGGGAGAGATGGAGCGTGAGGACTTTATGGCAGATATTGAAACAATGGTATCTGACTTAATCCACACCTACCACGAAGTCAGTGACGAGCAGAAAAAGATGTTCGCACAGGAGCAGAAGGTACTTGGTAAATGTCCGAACTGCGGCGGAGAGGTGGTAAAGGGAAAATACGGAGCTTTCTGCAAGAATAAGTGCGGCATGAATGTAAGCCGGATCATGGGCGTTTCCCTGTCAGATGAACAGGTGGAAAGCCTGCTTGACGGGAAAAAGACGTTGCTAAAGGGGCTTACAAGCAAGGCGGGCAAGAAATACGATGCCTATATCATTCCGAGCGGTACGGAAGAATACCACTACACAAAGGACGGAGAAGAAAAGTCCGGAGTGCAGTTTAAGTTTGTCATGGAGTTTCCCAATAAGAAATTCACAGGAAAGAAAAAATAAAAGGAGGATGTAACAAATGGGAGCAGAAGAAACAAAGAAAATACAGGACAATGAGAGCAAGGCGGACAAGTTTGTCCGTCTTGGGGAGTATCGTGTGAACAAGGTCATTGATGCAATCGGCAGGCTTGAGAACCTTTCCAACCGCACCAATTATGAGTATACACAGGAGCAGGTGGAAGCCATGTTTTCCATTATGGAAAAAAGGCTTTTGGAAGTCAAAGGCAGATTTGCCCCGAAAAAGGAAAAAGAAGATACGTTTTCATTTGGAAGAAAAGCAGAATAGGGAGGAAAGTCAGAATGAAGCAGTTAGAAAAAGAAATCAATGTAACAAGCCAGAGAAACATGATGAAGAGGTACCAGATGTATGGTGCCACAGTATCAAAGCTGACAGAGAAATCACAGAATGACACCAAGAAGGGAGAGAGAAAGTAATGGAATATAGAGATTTTGTAGAACAGGTAAAAGAACAGATACAGGATTTCCTTCCTGAAAAGTTTGCAGATGCTGCAGTTGAGGTCAATCAGATTGTAAAGAATAATGACTGTGTTCTGGACGGTCTGATGGTAAGAACAGAGGAAAGCAATATTGCACCTACCATTTATCTGAATCCATATTTTGAGCAGATACAGGATGGTGCTGAATTGGATGATGTGTTAGCTCAGATTGCAAGTGTGTATCAGTCACATTATATAGATCATGATATAGATGTATCGGCAGTTACCGATTTTGACAAGATTAAGGAAAAAATTGTATGTAAGCTGATCAACGAGGAAGCAAATAAGCAGTTCCTTCAGGATAAACCGTACTCCAAGTTGGAAGATTTAGCAGTTGTGTATCAGATTTTAATGGATAAAACAGGAGAAGGAACTGCGACCATTACCATTACAGATAATCTGATGGATGGATATGGAATCACACTTGAAGAACTGCATGACCAGGCGTTGCAGAATATGGATACTTTGCAGCCACATAGTTTCAAAGGAATGAATGAGACGGTTGCGGAGATGATTGCAGTTGATATTGCAAGAGAACAAAATGTGGGTATGGATGAAGCAAAAGAAATGGCAATGCAGATGATGTCGGATATTCCCGATACCATGTATGTGCTGACAAATGATACAAAAGTAAATGGGGCGGCTGCAATTTTAAACGATGATATCAGACAGGAGATCGCTGAGAAGGTAGGAGATTTTTACATGCTGCCTTCTTCAATCCATGAAACGCTGATTATACCGAAAGATGCGGGAATGGAGTTTAAAGAACTTGAGCAGATGGTACAGGAAGTAAATCAGACACAGGTGGCGCCTGGAGAACGTCTTTCGGATCATGTATATGAGTATGATGCCAAAGAACATGAACTGTTCCGCAGTGACCGGGCAGAGGAACGTGCTAAGCAGAAAGAGGAAAAAGGAGATAACCGTCATGAGCGTGTTTCAGTAAAGGAGAAGCTTGCGGAGAAGAAGGATGCTGTTATTAAAATGAATGCCGGGAAAGAGCATTCTGCACCGGAAAAGAAAAAGGAAGCCGTAATATAGGAGGAGTGGGATATGTATACAACAGGAGATAAGCTATTAAACGTGATGAAAGAGGAAGAAATCGGGATTGCGGAGCTTTCCAAAATTTCCGGTGTGCCGGAGAGAATAATCATTGACATTATGGCAGGAGTTAAGGAGCCGGAGCTTGGTGCTATGTGCAAGATTGCAGAGGGACTGGGTATCTGTGTCCATGAACTTCGTGCGGATGAGGAGAGTTATGCGGTATCCGTTCCGAAGGATACCCTTGCCAAGCTGATTGTTGTCAGCGAGATTAACGGAGTGGAACTTGAGGAACTGATTAACTGTATTCTGGAAAAAGGTATTGAGGAGCATGGTTTTTATGCCTGATGCCGATAAGTAACTGATCACAGGCTGTAGGGTGCTTAAAGTGCCTTACAGCCTTTTTTACGGAGGTTTACCATGAGAAAATATAAATTGATTTCCGCACTGGCAGAGGAAACAGCAAAAGAAGTCGTGCGGAATGAAGAAAACTGGAGGAGATACCTAAATACTGCTTCCAGATTGTATAAATATCCATTTAAGGAACAGCTTTTAATCTATGCCCAAAGACCGGAGGCAACCGCCTGTGCTTCCATAGAGATATGGAATGAAAAGATGCACTGCTGGGTAAACAAAGGTGCAAAGGGCATTGCACTGATAGATGAGGATAGTTTTTCCGGTTTGAAGTATGTCTTTGATATTTCAGATGTGCATAAGGCAAGAAGAATCGGACAATTCCCTAACCTTTGGGAAATGCGTGAGGAACACATGGAATCGGTGATTTCCCGTCTGGAAAAGACTTATGGGGATACCGACAGGGAAGCCGGGTTTGTGGGACGTATCCGGGAGATTGCCGGACGGATTGCAGAGGACTGTTATAAAGAGCTTGCTTCAGATATGGAATACTTAAAGGAAGGGAGCTTTTTAGAGGAACTGGACGAGCTGAACGTGGAAATAAGGATACGGGAAACCCTTGCCGACAGCATTGCCTATACTGTTTTAAAGCGTTGCGGCATGGAGGAGAGCGAGCTTGCCGAAGAAATAAACTTTCCTTATATCCATGAGTTTAACACAGTGGAAACACTGTCACAGCTTGGCAGCAATGTGTCTGATTTATCCAAGCCAATCCTTATGGAAATTGGAAAAGCAATCGGAGCGTATGACAGGCAGATTGCCCAAAATCGGGAAGAAACGAGAGTAGGCAGGGAACGTATCGACACCCATGAGAAAAATATCGAAAAAGGACTTGCAAATGCATCTGAAGAAGACTATAATGCGTTAAAGCGTGAAAGCGAAAGTCAAGACGAACAATCTATCACACAGACCGGAGAAGCCGGGGAAAGGAGCAAATATGATGAATCTGACATACGAGAAGAACGGGGATTATCAGATACCGATGGTAGCAATGGACGAACAGCCGAAGGAGGTACTGACAAAGTACGGACTGATGAGGAAGAAGTTCTTACAGGAGCACAAGAACGGAGTATATACGGGACTTCTTCTGAGCGGGAAGCTGAAGGAACACTTGTTGATGATACAGGAGCAGGCAGAGGAGAGAATGGAGCTTCTGACCAGACAGATGAAGGAGAGAGAGGGGATAACGGAGCAGATGAAAGCAGAGAATCAGATGCTCTGGGTAGCGAAGATGAACAGCATCGTACACTCGGCAGAGGAGATCGTGATGACGGAACTAATCTACAGTTAAATATCGAACAGCCGGAGGGAACCTATCAGCAGTTAAGCCTGTTTCCGAGCTTTGAGGAACAGGTTGGCACAATCGCAGCAGCGGAAGCAAGTATTCAATATACCATGCCCGCTGCTTTTTCTTTGCCACAGGAGCAGATTGACAGTATCTTGCGTAGTGGCGGCGGTAGGGATAACAGCAGAAAACGTATCTATGCCAAGTATCAGCAGGGTAAGACACCGGAAGAAATGGCAGAATTTTTAAAGAACGAGTATAAGACCACCGGAAAAGGTTTTGAGTTTGACGGAAATCCTGTTTCACTGTGGTTTGATGAAATGGGTATGCGTATCGGTTACGGTACATCGGCAAAGGAAAATACCCTTGCAGTGATGAGTTGGAGCGAAGTGGAGAGCCATATCCGTGTTATGGTGGAGAATGGTACTTATATGAGTGCCAACGAAGTATTCCTTGTGGATGCGGTGGAGCGTGAGAGAATTGCTACGGACATTAACAATTTCTTCCGTGACGGAATATCGGAAATGCCGGAGAGTCTGGAGCTTAAATTTTCCAATTACCCGGCAAGCATGGAAAAGTTGTGTGAGCTTTTAGCCACAACAGAAGGCAGAGAGCTGATTAAGGATGAGCTTGAAAAGGCAAAGGCACAGCTTGACAGCGGAGAAAAGCAGATTAAATGGCGGTATGTGAAAAGACCGGATTATTTATTAGAACAGCTTGCGGATTTAGGTGTGGAAAAGAAAGAATTTCCAGCACTTGATACGGTAGAGGTAAGGAATGAGGACTTTATCACACAGGACGAGATTGATTACAGGCTGGCAGGAGGAAGCGGTTTTGAACATGGAAAATTCCGTATCTATGAGTATTTCATGGAAGGGCATGACAAGAAAGATAACATTGCTTTTCTGAAAAATGAATATGGTACGGGCGGCAGCTCCCACGCACTTCCGGGAAGTGACAGAGCGCACGAGGATCACGATGCCAAAGGTATCCGTCTGGAGAAAGGTAACTATGGCAGTCCTTACGCAAAGGTGCTTTTAAACTGGAATGTAGTAGAGAAACGTATCCGGGAGCTTGTGCAGGCAGATAAATACCTTTCGCCGGAGGGAAAGGAAGCCTATGCACAGTATAAACAGGAACAGGCAGAGAAAGCCATGCAAAAAGAACAGGCGAAGTTGGAGGGTGGTGTAACCAATCAGGAATTAGATAGAGAAACAGGAACTGTTGCTGAAGGAGAACCAAAAGCACCGGAAACCGGAAAAACAGACATAGAGCAGTTAAATAAAAGGCTGTCTGAAATGTCGGCTGTGGTTAAAATCTGCGGAGCATTAGACCGGAAAGATGTGGTTGGCTGGAACGAGAAAACACAGGCAGTCACGATTGCTGACGATGAGCGAGCTTTGGAGGGAAAAGAGGTCTATGATTTCCTTTTTGCAGAAGCGGCAGACTATGTAATGATGCAGACAATCAGCGGCGAAACAGAAAAAGCTCTGGAGATGGACGGTCTGTTAAAGGATGCCGGACAGTATGCGGCACATTATGAGGGCGAGCCTGCCATAGAGCAGACAGAAGAACCGCCTTTGACTGCGGATGATGTTCAAAACCTTGTATTGATAGACCGGGAATATATCAGAGGTACACGAACAACAGTCTATGATTTTGAGTGTGATATTCGTGGGGAACATGATAAGCTGCAATATACGCTTGGATACCATGATGACGGAGAAGGCTTTACCATTCATACGGAGAAGGATGATATTTGGGAACGTATGCCGGAGCCTGAACTGGCACGATTGGAGGGCATTCTTGTCAGGGAAGCATTATATTTTAAGTACCATGATAAAATAGCCGGGGCAAAGAGCCTTGAGGACATGGAGGAGATTCGCTTCAGCATTATGGAAGAAGAATCTCCTTATTTTTCTGCTGTTTCCCAAAGAATATGGGGTGAATATGAACAGAAAAATGAAGAATTGTCCAATCCAATGCAAGAGAGTGAAGTGATTGCCGAACCAGAGCCGCAGAATGAAGCAGAAGCGCCAAAGGAACAGCCACAGATTGACAAATCGGGTGCAGTCAACTTCCACATTGCTCCGGAAACAGAGAAAAGTGACGGGAAAGGCTTTGCGGCAAAAGAAAAATTCCGTCAGAATGTGGAAGCAATCAGAACGCTTGAAAAGATTGAGGGCGAAAACCGTATTGCCACGCCAGAAGAACAGGAGATTTTAGCAAAATATGTGGGCTGGGGTGGTCTTGCTGATGCCTTTGATGAAACCAAAACGAATTGGGCAAGTGAATATCAGGAATTAAAGAGCCTGTTGTCAGCCGAGGAATACGATTCAGCAAGGGAAAGTACCTTAAATGCCCACTATACAAGCCCTGTGATCATCAAGGCTATTTATGATGCGATGGAACGAATGGGCTTTTCCAAAGGTAACATCTTGGAGCCGGCAATGGGTATCGGTAACTTTTTCGGTATGTTGCCGGAAAAAATGCAGGAGAGCAGGCTTTATGGTGTGGAGCTTGATGGAATTACCGGAAGAATTGCAAGGCAGCTATACCCGAATGCCGATGTGAAGATCACTGGCTTTGAAAAGACGGATTATCCCAATGATTTCTTTGATGTGGCAATCGGAAACGTGCCATTCGGTCAGTACAAGGTGGCAGACAGAGCCTACGATAAGCATAACTTCCTCATACATGATTACTTTTTCGCCAAAGCCTTAGATAAGGTCAGACCGGGCGGCGTGGTGGCATTTGTCACCTCAAAGGGAACAATGGATAAGAAAAGCCCGGAAGTCAGAAAGTACCTTGCGCAGAGAGCGGAGCTTCTTGGAGCGATCAGGCTTCCCAACACAGCCTTTAAGGAAAATGCAGGGACGGAGGTTACTTCGGACATTCTTTTCTTAAAGAAGCGTGACAGGGTAATCGACATCGAGCCGGATTGGGTGCATCTTTGTGAAAATGAAGATGGCATAGCCATGAACCAGTATTTTGCAGACCACCCGGAAATGATCATGGGAAAAATGGAAATGGTCAGCGGGCAGTTTGGCATGGAAGCCACCTGTACACCGGATACCACCATTTCATTATCCAAGCAGCTTGAAAAGGCTATATCCCATATCGAGGGCAGCATTGACGAGGTAGAGTTCGATGAGCTTGATGATGAGCTGGCAAGAGAAGCAATCCCCGCCGATCCAGGCGTGAAGAATTACAGTTACACTATCGTGGACGAGAGGGTGTATTACCGGGAAAATTCCATTATGAAGCCTGTGGACGTATCAGAAACGATGGAGCAGCGCATGAAAGGCATGGTGCAGATTCGTGACTGTACACAGGAGCTGATTGACTATCAGTTGAACGAATATCCGGAAGATATGATTAAGAGCAAGCAGGCAGAGCTTAATGAGCTGTATGATGCGTTTTCCAAGAAATACGGTCTGATCAATTCACAGACCAATAAGAGAGCGTTTAATCAGGATTCAAGCTATTGTCTGCTTTGTTCATTGGAGAAATTAGACGATGAGGGCAACTTCAAAGGCAAGGCTGATATGTTTTCCAAGCGAACCATTAAAAAGGCAGAGGTTGTTACAAGCGTGGATACCGCAAGTGAAGCACTGGCGGTGTCATTAGGGGAAAGGGCAAGGGTAGACCTAGCCTATATGTCGGAGCTTACGGGAAAAAGCGAGGAAGAAGTGGCAAAGGAGCTTGCCAGAGTGATCTTCCAGAACCCGGTCACAGAAAAGTGGGAAACCGCAGACGAGTATTTAAGCGGAAATGTCAGGGAGAAGCTGGCAACCGCAAGGGTATTTGCAGAGAACCGTCCAGAGTTTGCAATCAATGTCACAGCTCTTGAGGGCGTTCAGCCCAAGGAGCTTGATGCAAGCGAGATTGAGGTGCGTATCGGTGCCACATGGATTGAGCCTAAGTACATCGAGGATTTCATGCGGGAAACCTTTGAAACACCGGATTACCTCTTTGACCGTAACCTTGTCGGGGTGCAGTATTCCGATGTGACAGGACAGTGGAACGTAAAGGGCAAAAATGCGGATCGTGGCAATTCACTTGTCAATATGACCTACGGAACGAGCCGGGCAAATGCCTACCGTATTCTGGAGGATTCCTTAAACCTTCGTGATACCCGTATCTTTGATACGATAGAGGAAGATGGGAAGGAAAAGAGAGTTCTTAACAAAAAGGAGACCATGCTTGCCAGCCAGAAACAGGAAGCCATAAGGGAAGCCTTTAAGGACTGGGTATTTCGTGATCCGGAGCGCAGACAGACCTTGTGTGCCAAGTACAATGAGCTTTTCAATTCCACCAGACCGAGAGAGTATGACGGTTCCCACCTAAAGTTTCCGGGCATGACACCGGACATTACATTAAGACCGCATCAGCTTAATGCGGTGGCACACCAGCTTTACGGCGATAATACCCTGCTTGCCCATTGTGTGGGTGCGGGTAAGACCTTTGAAATGATTGCTGCAGCAATGGAGAGCAAGCGGTTAGGGCTTTGCCAAAAGAGCTTATTTGTTGTACCGAACCATTTAACAGAGCAGTGGGCGAGTGATTTCCTGCGCCTGTATCCGGGTGCAAATATTTTAGCTGCTACAAAGAAAGATTTTGAGCCTGCCAACCGTAAAAAGTTCTGTTCCCGTATTGCAACGGGAGATTATGATGCGGTCATCATCGGGCATACGCAGTTTGAAAAGATACCGCTTTCAATGGAAAGACAGGCTGCCATGATTGAGCGGCAGATAACGGAAATAGAAATGGCAATCGAAGCGGTCAAGGCGGAAAAGGGAGAGCGTTACACCATTAAGCAGATGGAAAAAACAAAAAAATCATTAGACGCAAGGCTGAGCCGATTGAACGATACTTCCCGCAAGGACAATGTAGTAACCTTTGAACAGCTTGGTGTTGACAGGCTGTTCGTAGATGAGAGCCACAATTATAAGAACCTTTTCTTATACACCAAGATGCGGAACGTGGCGGGCATTGCACAGACAGAAGCACAGAAGTCCTCGGATATGTTTGCAAAGTGTCAGTACATGGACGAGCTGACAGGCGGCAAGGGCATTACCTTTGCCACAGGTACACCGATTTCCAACAGTATGACGGAGCTTTATACGAATATGCGCTATCTGCAATACAGTACGCTCCAGAAACTTGGTCTTGGCAATTTCGACAGTTGGGCGGCTACTTTCGGAGAAACGCAGACAGCCATAGAGCTTGCACCGGAGGGAACCGGATACCGGGCAAAGACAAGGTTTGCCAAGTTCTTCAATCTGCCCGAGCTGATTTCACTTTTCAAGGAAAGTGCAGATATTCAGACACCGGATATGCTAAAACTGCCTGTACCGGAAGCAGAGTATGAAAATGTGGTGTTAAAGCCGAGTGAGTATCAGAAAGAAATGGTACAGTCCCTTGCGGATCGTGCGGAGGCTGTTCGTGATAGGAAGGTAGAGCCACACGTTGACAATATGCTCAAAATCACCAATGACGGTAGAAAACTTGCATTAGACCAGCGTTTAATCAACGATATGCTTCCCGATGAGGATAATTCTAAATCCACCACCTGTGTGGACAAGGCATTTGAGATATGGGAGGAAACAAAGGAACAGAAGTCGGCACAGCTTATCTTCTGTGACTTATCGACACCGAAAGGAGATGGTACATTCAATGTTTATGAGGACATTTGCAACAAGCTGAAAGAAAAGGGTGTCCCACCGGAAGAAATCGCATTTATCCATGATGCCAATACGGAGAAAAGAAAAGCGGAGCTGTTTGCAAAGGTAAGAAGCGGACAGGTTCGTTTTTTGTTGGGTTCTACTGCCAAAATGGGAGCCGGAACCAACGTACAGGACAGACTGATTGCATTACATCATCTGGATGTGCCCTGGCGTCCGTCTGACATTGAACAGCAGGAAGGTCGTATTTTACGACAGGGCAATATGAATGATAAGGTCAAGATTTTCCGGTATGTGACGGAAGGCACCTTCGACAGCTATTCATGGCAGCTCATTGAGAACAAGCAGAAGTTTATCGGGCAGATCATGACGAGCAAGTCCCCGGTGCGTTCCTGTGAGGACATTGACGAAGCGGCGCTCTCTTATGCAGAGGTCAAAGCACTTGCAACCGGAAACCCTTACATTAAGGAGAAGATGGATTTGGATATACAGGTTTCAAAGATGAAGCTCTTAAAGGCAAACCACACAAGCCAGCGTTACCGTCTGGAGGACAATATCGCAAAGCATTACCCGATGCAGATCACAGCCTTAAAAGAAAGGCTTGAGGGATACCGGGCGGACATTCAGACCTATGCGGCGCATAAGCCTGTGGATAAGGACGCTTTTTCCATGAAGATAGGAAACCGTACCTATACGGACAAAAAGGAAGCGGGTGCGGCGTTGATTGATATGTGCCGGAGTGCCAAACAGCCAAACATGGCGGTCACAATCGGAGAATATCAGGGCTTTAAGATGAGCGTGTCTTTTGACTCGTTCTTCTCCAAGTTTACGATCAGCTTAAAAGGAAGTCTGAGCCATGAGGTGGAAATCGGAGCCGATCCACTTGGAAATCTGCAAAGACTGTCCAATGCGTTAGAGGGAATGACCGGGAAAATGGCAGACGTGGAGCAGAAGCTTTCTAACGTGGAACATCAGCTCGAAACTGCAAAGGTGGAAGTTACAAAACCTTTTGCGCAGGAGCAGGAACTGGCGGAGAAGCTAGAACGCCTTGCAGAGTTAAATGCGCTTCTGAATATGGACGAAAAGGGCGATAATGCACTGGATATGGGCGATGATGAGCCGGAGGACGAAAACGGAGAGCAGAGCGCACAGACGCAGGAAAGTGAGCCGAACAGGGCAGAAGATATACAGGCGGTGGCAGAGGAACCGTTAAAGCCTGTTGCAAGTTTCCTGATGTCGGAGCGTATCGCAGAGCATGACAAGGAGCGGATGTTAGCAGACGGTTCCAGAGGGCGGGTATCCGTCAAGGAGAAACTTGCCGAGATGAAGCAGAAAATTTCCGATCAGAAGATGCCGGAGAAACCGGAGACTGTAAAGAGCAAAGGAAAAGAAGAAAGTTTATAGGAGGGTGCTATGGAAGCAAACGAACCAAAGAAAGAACAGAACACAGAGGAAATGGACGTTATGAAGCAGTTCATGGAGCTTTTGGGACAGCAGGGCATGAAAGAGCAGTCACAGGACTTTATGGAGGTCTTGCAGTATATCGCCGGGATGCAGTTACAGCTTTCCGCTATGGTGGACGAACTGCAAGGAGTACGGAAGCAGCTTGAAAGGATGCAGGAGAGCCAGCCGAAAGCAGCGGAAAGTCAGCTTTTGGATAAGGTGTCATACCTTCAGGAGAAGGTAAGCAGTCTTGCAGAACGCTTATCGGAATTGAAAGACCATTTGATTGACACCGCAGCACAGGCAGTAACCGCCTTTAAGGAAAAGGGAAGGGAGGAAATGAACAGGGTTCTTCAGAAAGGAATTTCCGGTGTGCAGTCGGTGCTTTCCGGATGCCGGGAGAAGATGGTTGATGTGCTTACCAGTTATGAAAAGACCGCCAACCAGATAGACAGTATCGGGGACGAGTTCAAGCAGATAGGGAACAGCGTAGCCAACGTGGGAAGGCTCTTAACCGGAAAAGGTACAAAGGAAGTGTCGGACGAAAAAGAGGGCGTTGCCCTTACAAGGGTACTGAATATGCCTGTAAAGAAGCATATCTCAGCCTTAAAGAAACAGGTGGAGCGGATTGACGGTGCAGTAGCGAAGCTGGATAAGATCTGTGCCGGACTGGATACCGGAAAGGATAAGGAAAAAAGCAGGGTGTCCGTCAAGGAAAAGCTGTCACAGATGAAAGTGAAATCGGAACAGCAGAAGAAAGAACCGGAAAAATCAAAGACCAAGAGTCAGGAAGCAAGTTTATAAAGGTTTATGGAAAGAGCAGGTAGCAATCTATCTGCTTTTTCCTGTTATGTGGTTATCGTAAGCAGAGAAGATTAAGTGACGAGCAGAGGAAACAGGCAAGGTTGCGATGGAGAAAATCAATTCAGACGAAAACAATAGGCAAATTTAAAGTTGATAAGAATTCACCGATATATTTATTAGACTATTCAGCATTACACATCATTACAGTTACATTTCAAAGCATTATAATTGTTTCACTTGAGGATAGATGCTAAAATAAATTTTTTAAGGAAAGAGGTGGTCGTGTGATTAACATAGCAATTTGTGATGATGAAAAATACATATTAGATAAAATCAAAAAGCTGGTATTTGATTTTTTTCATAGAAAAAACGTAGAAATAACTGTTTCACAATTCGGGAGTGGTGAGGAATTACTGAGACACAACAAAAATATAGATATTCTGTTCTTAGATATTCAAATGGATGGAATAGATGGGATGGAAACTGCAAGGAAGATGCGTAGTCAAAATTATAAAGGATACCTAATTTTTATAACAGTTCTAAAGGAAATGGTGTTTCAATCCTTTGAAGTCCAGGCATATGATTATCTGGTAAAACCGATTGAAGAAGAATGCTTTGAAAAAACGATGGAGAGATTATTTTCTGCTATGCAAAATGCAAAAGACGCAAGTTTGCTTGTCCAAAAGGGATACGAGAGTAATATTATTGCCTTTGATGACATTGTTTTTTGTGAAATTATAGACAGAAAAATATATCTGCATCTAAAAACGGAGGAAGTTATTGATTACTATGACAGAATTGAAAATCTTGAAACAAAACTAGATGGGAGATTTTTTAAATGCCATAGAAGTTATTTAATTAATTTGAGCCATCTGAAAAGTTATAAAAATGGGATGGCGTATATGATAAATGACAAACAGATACCTGTATCACGCTTACGGAGCAAGGAATTTTCAAGTGTTGTTTTGAAATATATGAAGGAACGGAGAGTGTGAAAGAATGGATGGATTAGATATTTTCAATGTATATGTTATGGGAAGCATTGAAATGTTGACAGTTTTTCATTTCTTTACCAGATTTCTTAAGAAAAAGGTAAAGTTTATTTATTATATATTGTTTGCCTTTCTTGGAATGACGATTATGATGTTTTTTCCAACCGGCAGTATTATGGAATTATTGGTATATGTTCTGCTGTTGATGGCAGGAGGATTTTTTATATGTAGAACATACAATATATTTGTCGGGTTATATGCAGTTGTAATGATTGAAATAATGCACTTATGCTATGGAGTTTTTAATTCGATTTCGTGTATTTTATCTCCCTTGTTTTTTCAGGAAAATCCTAAAGCGGTTAGCGTTTTATTTATGGTAATGAGCAGTATTTTAGCTCTTGTTACATCTGTTTTGTGTTATCAGGTCATAAATAAAAATTTTTCATATGATGAAAACGTTGGGGCAAAATATGTTCTTCTGATTTTAATACCGACTTTAGTGATTTTTTTGGTAAGTGAATATATTAGTTCAAATATTTATGGACATACGATTACGATACAAGCAGATGGGAGTTTACCTAGCATAAGTCCGTTTCCATTACTGTTTATACAGATATTGGGGATAGCCAGTCTGTTTTGCATCATGTTTGCGTATAAAAAATTAGTGGATAGTTTTAAATTGAGCAGAGAGCTATCTTTATTAGAACTGGAAAAACATTCTTTAAATCAGTATGTGGAAGAAGCAAAAGTACGTTATGAGAAAACAAAAGCATTTCGACATGATGTGAAAAATCATATATCTATTGTCAAAGAATTGGTACAGAATGGCGATATAGATACAGCATTGCAGTATATGAGTGATATGGAAAATTTAACAGCAGATATGTCATTTCCGGTAAGTACAAATAACCCTGTACTTGATATTTTAATTGGAAATAAGTTAGGGATAGCTAAGAGCAATCAGATAGAAGTACAATGTTCATTTATTTCTCCATATCCATGTGGAATTGCTGATATTGACTTTTGTATTATTTTTTCTAATGCATTAGATAACGCTATCTCAGCTTGTAACCGAGTGCCCCATGATAATCAGAAATATATTCACATAACAGGAAAAGTGCAAGGTGATTTTCTTTTAATTGAAATAATTAATAGCCATAGTGGGAGAGGGAGCATTCGCAGTGGGACAGGACTTGCTAACATAAAAGCAGTTGCAGAAAAATATCATGGAGCAATGGAAGTAAGAATAGATGGAGATATATTTGTTTTAAGTGTTCTTTTAATCATTCCGCAACAATCAGAAAGTATTTCACAACAAATCTGTTAAAAACAGATATATGAATGACGAATAAGAGATTGTAAAAACATTATAGTGTATTAAAGAAAAGGAGGACGTTTTATGTCAATGGAAATAAGCAGTAATTATAAGGATTACAAAAATGAGTATTTAGATAGGGTACAGACAGGGCAGGATAAAGTAAAAGAAGCTTCACAAGATCAAAGGGGGGAGGATAAAAACGAAGGTATTCCCGTTCCAAAGGACGAGTATATTAGTAGCGAAAAATCTGGTAGCAAGCCAAGTGGTCTGTATCGTTTAGGGCAAGATGAAAATGGTAATCCAAAAGTAATGTATGATGATCCTAAGAGAGTCGCAAAGGCGAAAGATGTTCAACCAAAGGAGGAGCCAGCGAAAAAGGCAGAGAAATGTACGACAAATACAGATAATGTTGACAGAGAGATTGAGAAGCTCAAAGAGGAAAAGAAACAGCTTGAACAGCAGATAAAGGCTGCGGCGGGGGACAAAGAAAAGGTTAAGGTATTGGAGAAAAAGCTGGCTCAGATTGAGGGGGAGTTAAGCCAGAAAGATAATGATACATACAGGAGAAAGAATGCAGTAATTTCTTAAACAAATTATGAATATGAGTGGGTGAATAAGAGGGAAAGGCTTTATTCACTCCTTTTGCAAAAGGAAAGAAGTTCAGATTAAGAGTAATTGCAGAAAAGGATTTCGATTCTATATCTCAAGGAGGACAGAGAGATGATGAATGGAAGGCATTCAGAATACAGGGAACATTGGATTTTTCCTTAATCGGAATCCTTTTAAAAATATCTTGCCTGATGGCAGAAAATAATATAGGCATTTTTGCTATATCTACGTTTAATACGGATTATGTTTTAATAAAATCAAAAAATTTTTCAAAAGCAATAGAGCTGTTGTCAAAAACAGGGTATAGAGTTGCAGAATAACAAATTGTTAAGAGGATAGCAGTTTGGAACAACCGGAAAAATAATTTCCTTTATAGCATATAGGAAAAATAAATAAGAAAGATCAAATAGCAAGTACCACATTGTTTGGTTGGATATAGGAATTATTCTTTTGTATTGACCAGAGCTTTAGCAGTAGATAAATGTAATAAGGCAGGTGATGTGTATGGGAAAATGTTAGTTCTGACATTTGAGGATAATGAGGATGCTATGATGAATCGCATATTATCGTTGATAAATACCAAAGAAGTGTTGATGCAACAATAGTTGCGGATCATATAGTATTAGAAGCAGAGGATTTAGGACTTAGTTCTTGTTGGCTTACATATTTTGATCCTGAGATTATCAGAAATGAGTTTAATATTCCAAGTAACCTTGAACCGATAGCAATTATTGCGGTGGGATATGCTGACACAGAAAAGGCATCACCAGACAGACATTCAAAGGATAGGAAATCTCTAGAAAGCCTTGTTTGTTATGAAACTTTTTAAGCATATTAAGAAATAAAAGAGGTTGTATAAAGGCTACGTTTAAAGGTGGAAAACTTGTCTGAGACGCTGCAAAGTAAATAAAATGAGTAGTATAGGAAGTCGGTAGTGCGTGAATAAACTGCTAGCTTCTTTTTCATCGTATTTCGTGTTAAAAAATCGTATTTGGTGAAGAAATACCATAATATTTTGTTTCATGTGATATCTTTTATAGGTGAGATTTGAAACAGAATAAAGATTGAGCCGATATATAAATGAGAAAGAAGGTGAGTGCTATGCTGGAAATTGTTGTCTGTGATGACGATATAGCAGATCTTGAGCGTGCAGTGAATATGCTGCATAAGATTTTTACAAGTCAAAAGATTGCTTATCATAT